>Ga0316207_10000187_pt1 | contig 125019 bp, 100 predicted proteins | sample 6weekpyrite_MG_FD_204943 | JGI IMG/M metagenome (GOLD analysis project Ga0316207, IMG submission 204943) | Microbial mat bacterial communities from mineral coupon in-situ incubated in ocean water Damariscotta River, Maine, United States -... | ecosystem: Environmental > Aquatic > Marine >...
CCGCTCAAGGCTAATTTCACCGCATCAACCTTGAATTCTCTGGTATATTTCTTATTTGCCATTTGGACACCTCTTTTTTCAATAGTTTATCTTGAAAATCCGTGTCCGTTAATCGGGGTACACCTCAGGCGTTATGTGTTAAAAAATATCGAGGTATGGAGTAAATATGGAATTACAAGAATTGCTTGGCAAGTATAAATCGGATGAAGAGGCCGTATTTAATACTTGGTTCATCAATAACGATGAGCGCCTGAAAGCTTTTCGCTCGATAAGGCGTGGAGTTCAAAAAGTAATAGAAGATATTAAGACTCAGAAATTCGGAAATGACTATAAAGGTTCATCATTGGAGTTTGTCTTAAACTGTATCACTGAACAAAAACAGGTGTTTATGGGGGCATCACATGCTTTCTACTGGAAGCCAAAGCTTCGGATTCCAGATATTTATGAGAATGAAGAAAATAAAGTGGCATTCGGTCAGTTTCTCGAAAATTGTTATAACGCCACAAGGGAAGATCAAATAATAAAAGAGATAATTAACCTTGATCAGCGAAAGATTAAGGGACTTGGGCCAGCCGTTGCCAATATTCTATATTTTCTCCACCCTGAAATTATCCCACCATTCAACACCGCAATAGTGAAAGGATTTAATCACTTATTCAAAGATAAGGTTAAGCTTGGATCATGGAATGAATATCTTCGTATGCGTGAAGTGATTATAGAAAAAAACAGTCAATATAGAAGCACACTCTCCAAAGACCTCGGCGCATTTTCTGGTTTTCTATTTGATGTTGGTGTCAAAAAAATAATGGTTGGAGATGAAGGTGCGCTTTCTGAAAAAGAGCAATTAAAAATTGAAAGACTCCTCAAAAAAAGGCATAAAGAAGTTGTAGGTGAAAAGGAAGAGGAAGATCTTCATACTGAAATGCAATATCACTTACTGAAAATTGGCCATTCATTAGGCTATGATGTCATTAGCGCCTCAAATGATCGTTCAAGGTGTCATGACGGAAATAATTTCTCATTCATCAGTTTGTCAAAGTTCCCAGATATTGGGGTTGATATAGATACCAATAGTACCATTTCGCTCATTGATGTAATGTGGTTTCAAAAAGGAACAAATAAAATTGTTGGTGCTTTTGAGGTAGAGAAAAGCACATCAATATATTCTGGAATACTCAGGCTTACTGATTTACATTTTTCCTTTCCCGACGATCCATCTTCACTTTTTCTGATCATTCCAGATAACAGAGAAAAGGAGCTGATAGTGCAGCTGAGTCGGCCAGCTATTAGGGGAAATAATATTGAAATTCACTACATACTATTTTCTGATTTGCGCAAACATTGCGATGCAATATGTACATTTGGTGATAATAAAGAAACCTTGAAAAAGATTGCCAAGGCAGTCAGTTGAGGCAGCGCATTAAAAAAACACATAACGAATAAGGTTAGATCGTGAGAGCGGAGCGAACCACGATCTGAACTGTTTGTTGGACAGGCCCGTGGTGTGTTGACTGGGTGTTGAAAATATCTTTTTCAGGTTTACAGGATTTTGAGGTATTTTTTCTTTAGCCGTCCTCGATGTTTTCTTCGCCCATTGCCGTGACGTTAGTATGGCACGGTAATGGTTGTTTCAGGCTGTTTTTATCGCGGTTTTCTCGTGCGTGTTCCTCAGTGTGATTAACTGATATTAGTGCTTAATATTTTCTTTATTTACATCATCAATTTCTCCGCGTTGTTCACGTTCTGCCGGGGATGGGTAAGGTGAACAGCGGCGGCAGCCGTGTTTCAAACACTTTCATTTCACCGCCACAACAATGGCAACGCCATCGCGTGGGCGTGTTTTGATCAACCCCAGCGCACGGTTGGGGTCGATCAGAGAAAAAGAAACCGTCATCGCCTGTCCAGCAAAAATCGATTTTCGAAATCCTCCGCGGGTAGTGGACGGCCGATAAAATAACCCTGGGCCAAATCGCACCCCATCTCTTTTAATCCCGCCAGTGTCTGTTCGTGCTCCACCCCTTCGGCGATCACGGTCAGCCCCAGATTCCTGGCCAGTTCGATAGTAGCGCGTACAATGGCGCTGTCGTGCTCGTTACCATCCATACCCAGGACGAAAGATTTATCGATCTTGATATATGAGACGGGCAGCTTTTTCAGATGGGAGAGGGAGGAATAACCGGTACCGAAATCATCGATGGCCAGTCGCACACCGGTAGCATGAATACGCTCGAGGATATCGCTGGCGTGCGCCAGATCCGAGAAAATGGCGCTTTCGGTGATTTCGAGCTCCAGACAGGATGGTTGCAGATTATATTCATTCAGCAGTAAAATGATTTGATCAGCGAGGGTGTCACTCAGCAGGTTCCATGCGGAGAGGTTAACCGCTAAATTGAAGCATCTTCCGGTCGTGCACCATATCTGGCACTGCTGCAGGGCCTTGCGAAGCACACACATTGTCAGAGAGTCGATCAATCCGACCTGTTCGGCCAGGGGAATGAATTCATCAGGAGGCACCAGCCCATGCTGTGGGTGTTGCCAACGCACCAGCACCTCGGCACTGGAAATGGAATTATCCGTCAGGTTCAGTTTTGGCTGGAAGTAGATCACCAATTCGTCGCGCTCCAGCGCCTCGCGCAACTCTGTACTCATGGTGAGTTTGCGAAGACTGTGTCTGTCGATCTCCGGGTCATAAATAACGTAATCGCTGCGCTTGCGCTTGGCTTCGTACATCGCTATGTCCGACCGCCGGAGTAGCGTTGTAAAGTCGGCGCCATGATCGGGGAACAGGGCGATACCGATGCTCGCTCTGATATGAAGGTTATTTTGATTCACGATATACGGTTTTTGTAGCGTCTGTGAGAGGCTCTCGGCAAGCTGCAAAGTGTCACGACCATCTATATCGTATGCCAGGATTGAAAACTCATCGCCGCCCAGGCGCGCCACTATGTCGGACGCTTTCACGCATCTCCGAAGACGTGCGGCGGTTTCGGTCAAGATAGAATCACCCGTGTCGTGCCCCAGGGTATCGTTTATCTCCTTGAAGTTATCCAGGTCCAGTAACACCAGGGCGAAAGATTTCGCATGATGCCGCTTTCTCTTATTAGCTTTGGTCTCCCTTTCGGTAACGTTCTGCATGTAGTTGCGGTTGGGCAGGCCGGTCAAGGAATCGTGTTGCGCCTGATGAACCAGCTGCTTCTGCATTTTCGCCAGCTTTGGGCTTAAAAAGGCGACCAGGGCGAAACTCAGCAATATATAGATCGAGGCGAGAATCAGGCCGCGCTGATAGGCAAACTCGATCTGTCCTGCTGTCGGCGTTTCATCATACCCCAATCGCAGCGAGCCCCTGATCTCATGGTCGGGGTCGATCAGTGGCGCCTCGATGAAATAGACGGTGTCCGAACCTTCCCCGAAAGCAAAGTCTTCGTTAAAGGTATAAGAGCGTACGTATGGCCCGCCCGGGGTGATGATCTTACCCGTTTTAGTGATAACCTGGGCAAACACGATTCGCCCGCTGAGTAGCGCCTCTTCCAGTTGCTCGGCAACGTGACGTTCACTGGTTACATTAGACAGGTTACTGGCAAGCAGGTAGGCGGAAGAGCGTACCAGTTCGACAAACTGTGTCTGATAGCCCTGTTTGACAATGGATGTGAAGCCGATAAATAGCAGTGGTAACAGCGCTGCATGCACGGCGAGCAGGGCGAGCACAAGCCGGATAGTCAGACTCTTCGGTAACCAGGAGTAGGCTGTGGGCGAGTTCACCATAATTTTTGCAACACCTTGATGCCTTGAGTACTGTTGGCGGTTTTTGCCCACATATAACTTACGCTGCTGGGATCAGCGTTGAGCTGCCGGACAAGGTTGGCGTGAGAAGTGTAACTGGGTGGACGTTTACCGCCCATGTTAATCACCCTGACAAGCAGATGCCGTTCATAATTGCGCGCCGACATGAAGACCACTTTCTGGAGAAAAACGTGGTAGAGCCGTTCATCACTCAAGTTGCGCAGAGGGTGTATGCCACTATCCCGGTCTCCGCTGGAGAGGCCGAGGAAGAGCTTGCGCAGTTGTGCCGGCGTGAACAGCTGGGCGGTAGATTCCACGCTGGCCACCAGGACCAGCTGTGATTGCTCTGCTATAGCCGGTTTTATAATGGCGAATACCATCAGCAGCGTACAGAAGAGGAAGAGTAACGGACGGGTTTTCATGGAAAAAATGCGCTCCACTGGAACTGGAATTCAGTGAAGTCATCATTACGCTGTGCAAAATTATCATCGTAATGAGCGTTAGTCCGTACTTCGAACTTCAGGGCCTGATGGATGGTCAGCTCATGGCGCAGACCAATAGCTGTTCTATTCCGTAGAATATCTGGAAACCACTGAGAATAGGGATCTTCGCTCTTAAGTGTACCGCTCTCCTGCCGTAGATAAACGGCCCATGCCGGCCGCCAGGTGTGATCGAACTGAATATAGGCGCTGGTAAAACTGTTCTGGGGGTTGTTATTGGCGCCTGTTAGCTGGTTATCGAAATAATAGATGGCACCGATCATTTCTGTCGTTTGCCACGACCAGATGCTGGTGATACCGAGAATGGACTGGTCCACTTCCTGGTAGATACTGTTCCGTATCGGGGTGGTCTGTTTGCTGGCAAACAGACCGATTTTATTGCTGGCGTATGCCCCCTGTTTATACGAAATGCGAAACGTTGCGCCTAAATCATTTTCGGTGGATCCTGGAGAGAGGAGATCCAGCGCCTTGAGTTGAGTGTTCAGTTCAGGGCCGTATCCCAGTGCAATATCGTAAGACCAGAAGCCGTTGTCAGTGGAGTGAGTGATTTGAGCCTGCACCCCGCTAAGATGATTAGGCAGTGATCCGCCGTCATGTTCATACTCTATAATATGAGGACGACTAATGGCGGTCTGCATATAGTCACCATGGTGGGAGAGGCTGTTCCAGAACCCCAGCGGGTTATGAAAGCGGCCTAACCAGATAGTCGTGTTATCTCTGGGTGACCAGCCGATCATAAGGCGCTCAAATCCTGTTTCGTTCTCGGAGGCAAATAACTCAGCCAGCCATTTGATCTCGTTATGATCACTGGAATAGAAAAAATCAACGCTCGCTGCGGCCTCTCGCTTTTTGGGGGAAGTGGGGTGAACTGCGTCGTTGCGGTAGATCAAGTCAATTTGCGGGAATATTAACCACTCCTGGTGTGAAGACGCTTGTGTAGTGCCGAAGGCAAACAGAAAAACTGTTACCACGAGCATTCTGGTCAGGTGACTAATCAACATAGGCGTTTTTTACCAATACAGTTAGAGCTAAAATATTAATGTTACCTCAAAGGCTTATCGGACAAGTAAGTAATTAGAGCCTGCTCATTAAGTCAGCACGCCATTGCTGGTAAGTATCGGGATCTTCCGACGATGACCGAAGTGGTATCCCGATAAAGCAGCACCTTCCCTGTTGGCAACACAGAGACTAAAAGCGCTGCAACCCCAGCGTTACACCGCACAAAAAAGATCCTCAACAGGATCAGCTGGTTCATTACCAGGAAGATGCTGATGACCCAGGCAAAAGAGGTATCGGCCCGCTTTGCCCGAATGTATAGGGTATCGAATCGCCTGTGGCGCAACGGTGGCATCCAGAATCAGTTTGCCTTGTTGCGCCGGTGGCTCGTTATCATCCTGCGTCGACACTTCCGGCAATGCCTGCTTCCGCTTTGCCCTGGCATCTTCCACGGATTCGATAATCACCGACTGAAAAACAGCGAACACTGCTGGCCCCATCCGTTTTCGAATCTCAACCAGTAACGATGGTACGAACGGGGCTTTCATCTGATATCCCGCTATGCCGACGAAGTATTGCAGGTACGGATTCTCCTGGATCTGGGCGATAGTCTCTCGGTCAGATAGACACAGCTTGTGTTTGATAATGACCGCACCGATGACCAGGTGAGCATCCTTGGTGGGGCGACCTTGAGTCTCTTCCAGGCCCTGGTAATACCCCTCGGCCAGCATATCCCATGGGATGCTTTCGCCCAGCTTGACCCATCGGTTGTTTTTATCCAGCGCCGTTTGGAAAGGCCAATCAAACTCGGTGAGGGACAGTTGCTTTTGGCTGCGATGTCGAATCATAGGCGCACACTTTTTGGAGAGAAAGGCTTGTTTTTCATGCGTCATTATACCTTTAAATGCGGTTTTTCTACAAAAATATGGACAAAGGGGTCAGAGCCCTTTATAGAAAACCATTTAACAACTACTATCCTTCCGTTCTCATCAGGGAGGGTAGTTGAATGCCGAGAAAGCCAAGATTCTTTCTTCCAGACGTCCCAGTGCATATCGTTCAGCGCGGGCAAAGCCGCGAGCAGGTGTTTTTTGAAGCAGACGACTATCACGCCTATCGCCGCTGGATGACAGAAACGGCAATCCGCTACGAGTGTGCAATACATGCCTATGTCCTAATGACAAACCAGATTCATATACTGGCCACACCCAAAGGCAAGCGCCAGATTACAGGGTCAGGTCTTGCACGAACACATCAACATAAAGTGTCTATTTCTTCTGAGGCTCCAACCATTTTACCGCCCGACTTACAGTAGCATAATGAACATCAAGCGCGCCTGCTATTTCCTTCATTGTATAGTCGCCCGTTAAATAGGCACGTGCCATGCCCTCTTTTGGACCGGCGTAAGCTGTTCGATAATCGTTAAGCGGCTGTACCAGCGGTCGGCGTTGCGCCCTGGGGATTTCGCTAAGATCATCTTGCTTAGAAATGGTCTTTTGCATTGTCTTGATAAAGACTTCGCTGCCCAGGTAAATCTGCTGGTTCAATTCCGACCAGATACCTGGCAAGCCTATACCTTCACGGACGAAGTCTTTGTATTTATCAATAGCACGTTTACGTTGTTTGCTGAATTGGCCAAGCAACCAGTCCGTTTGTAACCAGGGAGGTGCGTTTGTCTGTCCTATCATGGCGCGGTAGCTGCTCCATGGCCAGGCACCGGCATGTTTGACCATGCCGGCACGAACGGGATTCAGGATGACATAGCGGGAGAGTTCGAGTAGGTAGCTGTCTCTTTCGATCAGGATTCCTTTGTAACGGCCCTGGTAGACGTGCCCTGCCCGTCGATGGCGGCGGTTGAAGTATTGGGTGTAGACACCATTGAGTTGACGCATGCCCTGGGATAGATTGCCCTCCACGGTTTCTATCACCAGGTGATAGTGGTTGCTCATCTGGCAATAGGCCTGGCAGTTCCAGTTAAATTGTTCGCACACTTGACCCAACAGAATAAGCCATTGCCGTCGGTCTCTATCATCCAGGTAAATGTCTTCCTGACGATCTCCGCGCGACGTGACATGATATAAATCACCCGCCAACTCTATTTTTAACGGTCTCGCCATTCTCGAGGGTATAACAGGCGATTGTTATATTGCAAGATCTGACCCTGTTATCTTTTTTTGGATTATACCTTGAACTGGCCCACCAGAGATTGCAGTTGCACCGCCAGCCCCGCCATTTCCTGGCTTGAAGATGCCGTTTGCCTGGCGCCCCCGGAGGTCTGATCGCCGAGCTGGCTGATGTTCGCTACATTGCGATCAATTTCTACTGCAACGGCGCTCTGCTCTTCGGCTGTGCTGGCGATCTGGGTGTTCATTGCACTGATCGTTGTTACCGATTCGGTAATTGCGTGTAGCGACTCACCGGCCCGCGTAGCGTTTTCCACGCTGACCTTCGCCTGGTTTCGGCCCTGCTCCATCACTTCCACCGCCTGCGCAGCGCCGGATTGCAGGCGCTCAATCATGGTCTGGATTTCCAGGGTTGATTCCTGGGTACGGCTCGCCAGGGTGCGAACCTCATCGGCAACGACCGCAAATCCGCGGCCCTGTTCACCGGCTCGGGCCGCTTCGATTGCCGCATTCAGCGCCAGCAGGTTGGTCTGCTCGGAAATTCCCCGGATAACGTCCAGTACGCTACCGATGGTTTCGCTGTCGTTTTCAAGTTTTTGAATGGTTTTCGCTGCTGTTTCAACTTCATCGGCCAGTGCCTTAATGGATGCGATGGTCTCATCGACCACCCGGCGACCGCCATCGGCTTCATTGCTGGCATTGTGCGCTGCGCTGGAGGCCTGCGTAGCGTTGCGTGCGACCTCCTGTACGGTCGTCGTCATTTCATTCATTGCAGTGGCGACCTGTGTGGTTTCAGCCTGCTGCCGGGTTACATTGTCGTTACTCTCGGCCGACACTGCGGACATCTCCTCAGCAGCCGCTGAAAGCTGTGCAATCGAACCGACGATATCGCCGATCAACCCCTGTAGTCGGCCCACAAAGGTATTAAAACTGTTCACCAGCTTACCGACTTCATCGTCGCCACTGGTTTTCAATCGCTGGGTCAGGTCGCCTTCGCCTCTCGCCATATCTTCCAGTGACGTAGCCACATTCAGGATATTCATCGCCACCATGCGGCTGATCACATAGCCGGTGAGGGTCACCATGGCGATGACCAGCAGACTGATAATCAGACCGACCTGCAGAGCACGCTCGGAGCTGTCATTTGCTTCCTGAATCGTGTTGCTGAAATGGTTGTAACTGGCTTCCCGAAATACACCGATGGTTTTTTCGAGATCAGCCAGATGCTGGCGCATGGAGTCGGCTGTTGTCTTTAGATTGATCGCTTGCAGGGAACCTTCTATCATACCGGCAGTGAGCTGACGGGCTATTGAATAATAACTGTCAAACAGCGTTTCGAGCCGTTCGACGTCGCCGGCGACATCACTGTCCATGGCCGCGATTTCAGCGAATGCCGTGCGCATCGTCTGCGCAAGCTCGTCGGTGTCTTCCAGCGAGTCGATTTCCGAGCTGGTGACAGCGTCATTGAGTGCGACCTTGATCTGGTTGAGACGCACGGTGTTGGCATCCACGCGTTCGAGCGTCGGATAATAGATATCCCGAACCTTTTGCAAGCGGTCGGCATTGCTGCTGGTGACGATGTAATTAAAAGCCAGGTTGCCGGCAAAACCCAGCACAGCTACCATCGCTATAAGCAGGATCTTGAAACGAATCGAAAGTGACCCAAACCAGTTCATTGTTTTATCTCCACTAGGTAGTACTCCCTGCGCTGCAATAGAGTATCGGCAAATTTTTCGATTAATTGAAAAGTCTTTCCCAGTCAGGTTGCCAATCCGCTACCGAGCAACGGGACAATCTGTGATACGCAGACCGTCCCGTCGGACAATCACTGTCAGGGCAGTGTCAGCAATACCTTGACCGATCCATCTACGGCACTGCTATCGATGTAGCCGATCCCGTCCTTGTTGCCTGCGACCCAGGCCTTTACTGCCGCATCGTCGCCAACGATCTCGGGCGGCGTTGCCTTTCCGGAGAAGATCATCTTCGACCAGTAGGCCTTCATCTGGGCGGCATCCTTATGGGCGGCCTTCTGATAAAAGGCGTCGCGCGTGGCGCTGCCTTCGGCCTGATCCACCGGCTCTGCCCAGGAGCCGCCCGGGAAGGAGGTGCGCTTGCCAAGAAATATTTTCTTGGCCTGGGCTACAGTGAGACTGGCTTCCGGGTTGGCGGTGTTGGCAATAACCGCAATCTCGGCCCAGGCTACGGAAGAAATGGATGCCGAACTCATAGCGGCAAGTAATATCAATAAACGTGTTGTTAATTTCATGGCGGTTCTCCTTAGAATACAAAGTTCATGGCTGCGTTGAACAGGTAGACATCGCTGTCGTCTGGCTGTTGCGCAAACAGACCGCCGTTCTTGATATCCGATATGCGTTGCACTTCCAGCTTCAGGGCCGAATATTGCGATAGCTGCTGTTTGACGCCCAGCATCCAGCTGCTCTGCTCGGTGCCATCGTCAACTTTGTAATCCTGATAAGTCATATGTGGCATGGTGTTGCCGAAGCGGTAACCGACCGTTGTGTACCAGGCATCGGTATCTGACTCAGAAAAGTTGTCGATCTCGCTGTGGGCGAATTCACTATAGAGCACCACACTGTTCCACTCGCCGCGAATACCGACGCTTAATATGGCGCGGTTTTCACCATCTATCTCTTCGCCTTCGGCCTCGACCGTGGATTGATTGGTGTTAAGTTTGATTTCCCCATAGTCATTGGAGAGCGTAAATACCGCACCGAGAAGTTTGTCGTGTTGCTCTCCATCCTCGCTAATCTGTCCACCGTAGAGATTCAGGTTGTAACTGGTGTCATCCCCGGCCTCATAAAGGCCTGAGACGCCGGTGTAGGATTCAAAGGACAACTCGGCGGTTTCCGAATAAATGGACTCCGGTGGACGCACCCAGGGGTAGGTCAGGCCGACATCGACATATTCCGAGATAATAGTACCGGGATATTTGATTTTCCCGACACGACCGGTGATGTTTGGGTTGTATGCGTAGCTGGCAAAGCCCCAGTCGAAGGTAACCACCGAGCTCAGATGTAACTGAGCGGCAATGCGCAGGCGTTGGCTAAGCTGTGCGGAGGCACTTAAACCATAATCTGTTTCCTGGAAACTGCCGTTGTCATCAATATCTCCCAGATAACTTTCACTGGAATCACTGACTGCGCCGCGCGCATTCAGGAAACCGTCCCATTTTAGGTTGTTGAGCGCTGCGCCGGATTGGGCCTGGGTGCTGGCCAATGCCAACGCAGCGAGTACTGTAAGTCTGTAGGTATTCACGTCATTCTCCCTTGAGCGTTATTTTCTGTTGGTCGTACTGTTTAAAAATCACAGGCGCAGCGCCGCAAAACGCCGATGGCACTAAATTCTACAAATGGGCGGACGACTGGCTGATGCGCTTGCTGTTAGTGCAAATTGTGTGCCTGGAGGTACATCAGGGGCAGTATCGATATCGGCACCTTGTGATACCTGATCGATGTGGTGATGGGATACATTTTTGATAAGAGTGAAAATTCATAATTAAATCAACTGGTTTTCTGGTACCATGTGCTGTTTTCCAGGCGTCTACCGGTAATGCCGGGTGTTAAAAGCAGCGACAGCCCCGGATGGAAAAATGACACCACCATTCGTCAAAAAAACGACTATCGGTCCATTGCGATATACGGACCAGCTGTAGGGGATTGATAAGTTAACTGTAATATCAGAGCGGCAAGCGCTGCGAGTGACAGAATAACAGGAAAGTTAATGTTCATATTCTGGTTGCGAACCAGGGCGTCGGCACTCGAATATCCGCGTGTGCCAAGCCGTACAGTGGTCTCGCCCGTGGTGTGGGCAATCAATGCGAAACATGTAAATAGCTGTCCGAAAAATAGGGTGAAAACCACTGCTGTCCCAGCTAATGAATAAAAAAGCCTGATTTCGAGTCCTTTGTTAAAATGTAGTTGTCTAGAAAACACTTATAACAAAGGGAAATCAGGCTATGGCGTATCATAATACAACGCTCTCCCAAATACTAAAAATGGTGCCGAGACTTGAATTCGAGCGGCTGGGAAATCAGCATGATGGGCGACGCCGCAGTGATGCGCTATCCAGATGGTCGCAATTTGTTGCTTTAAGCGTTGGTCAGTTGGCCGGGCGCACCAGCTTAAGAGATATTGAGGCCACGCTCCAAAGTCAGTCAAAGCACCAGTACCACCTGGGTGTACAACCTGTGAGCCGCTCAGCACTTGGTCGTGCCAATGAGACGCTGGATTACACGTTCTATTCCTCCTTGTTCAAGGTGCTCTATCAGCGCTGCTGTCGGCATACACCGCGACACGGTTTCAAATTTAAGCGCAAGCTGTTTTCGCTGGACGGAAGTTTGATCAGCCTGTCGATGAAAGTCTTTCCATGGGCAGACTACAACTGTAAAAAGGCCGCCTTCAAACTGCATATCGGGCTTGATCATGACGGATTCATACCGGCGTTTGCCGCCATTACACTCAGTCGGGAATCCGAATCATCCCAGGCGCGTCTGTGGGACTACCCCAAAGGAAGCGTGCTTGTGTTTGACAAGGGCTACAATAGCTATCAATGGCATAACACACTGACAGAAAAGGGATTAATATGGGTAACTCGGATTCGTGGGAACGCCCTGTATCGTGTTGTTGAGCGTCACTTGACAGGTGACAACCCTGCGATCACGAGTGATCAGACGATTGAGTACACCGGCAAGCAGGCGCATACAACCAAACTGCACCCTGTTCGTCGCATTGGTTATCGAGATCCCGAAACAAACAGGCACTATATCTTTATTACGAACAATTTTCATTGGTCGGCAGAAACGATTGCCGAGATATACAAGCAACGCTGGCAGGTTGAATTGTTTTTCAAATGGATAAAGCAGAACCTGAAAATAAAGTCATTTTTGGGAACAAGCGAGAATGCAGTGATGACGCAGATTATGGTGGCATTATGTAATTATTTATTGCTGGCTTATCTGAAATTCAGCTCTAAGACCAGCAGCAGTCTGCAGAAAATCGTCCAGTTGCTGCAAACCAATTTGTTTAGTCGAAGGCCACTGAGGGAGTTAATAGAACCCACCGATAAGGATCGCCCGCCAGACTTTCAACTACGATTAGCTCTGGTGCGGAATTAAGTGGGACAGCAGTGGGTGAAAACCCTCATTGCTGAGGAAGGTCAGTTCGAGGTTGATGTGCCGCGTGATCGCGAAAGCAGCTTTGAGCCCCAGATTGTAAAGAAGCATCAGACTCGCATCACCGCGATGGACGAGAAGATCCACTGCCTCTATGCCAAAGGGATGACCACTCGCGAGATCGTTGCCACCTTTAAGGAGATGTACGATGCTGATGTCTCACCCACACTGATCTCCAAGGTGACCAATGCCGTCATCGATCAGGTGATTGAATGGCAGTCTCGCCCACTGGAAGCCGTTTATCCGATTGTCTATCTCGACTGCATCGTGGTTAAGATCCGTCAGGATAAAAGGGTCATCAACAAATCGATCTACCTCGCGCTTGGCGTCAACCTGGAAGGCCATAAGGAGCTGCTCGGCATGTGGCTGGCGGAGAACGAAGGGGCGAAGTTCTGGCTCAGCGTGCTTACCGAGCTACAGAACCGCGGTGTACAGGACATCCTGATCGCCTGTGTAGACGGCCTGAAGGGCTTCCCCGATGCGATCCAGAGTGTCTATCCCAATACGCAGATTCAGCTCTGTATCGTTCACATGGTGCGTAACGGTCTAAAGTTCGTTTCCTATAAAGACTACAAGGCGGTGACTGCCGACCTCAAACGAATTTACAAATCTGTTACGGAGGAAGAAGCGTTGCTGGCCCTGGATCAATTTGGTAAACGGTGGGACAGTCAATATCCACAGATCAGTCGTCAGTGGCATACTCACTGGCCCAACCTCAACACCTTATTCAGTTACCCCGAGGAGATCCGCAAGGCGATCTACACAACAAATGCGATTGAGTCCCTGAACAGCGTTATCCGAAAGGCGATCAAAAAGCGTAAGCTGTTTCCTTCGGACGATGCTGCAAAGGAAAGTGGTTTATCTCGCGATCCAGGAGGCCTCCAGGAAATGGAGTATGCCAATCAGAAACTGGAAAGCGGCTCTGAATCGATTTATGATTGAGTTCGAAGACCGCGTGGCTTTAAAATAAAGGCCCAGCTAATCAGGAGTAACAGGGTCAGGTCTTGCAATGCAACAATCGCCTGTTATGCCCTCGAGAATGGCGAGACCGTTACGAATAGAGGGAGAGCAGGGTCAGGTCTTGCAATACGACAATCCTTTATGTCGTGTGTTCGTGCAAGACCTGACCCTGTGGCTTCATGTGGTTTTGTTTTACGGCGCTACAGGCCTGTACGTGTTGTTGCTCCATGGATTAGCGATGCTGTGATCGAAATAGGATTCCCATGAGACGGCACCTATATCGAAGTTTCCCTGGTCATAGGTATAGGTACCAGCAGAGCCCCCGGGCCCGCCGCCATCAGCGTAGGTATAGCGCCCACCGTCAACAATGGATTTCTGGATGTCAGTGGCGAAGTTAAAGTTTCCACCGTCATTGTAGTCGTCGGCCAGTGACATGGTGTAGGAGAGAATACCGGGCGTGGTATCGTCACCATAGGTACTGTTGCTCATGTCCAGCTGAAAAATCGAGCTCATATCGGGCAGTGTGAGCATCTGTGTCACTTTTGGTTTTCTATCGAACTTATCCTTGGTGAAATCCATGTAAATTTCACCATCGGAGACAATTTGCCTTACCAGTACTTTGCGGGGGTTTGCTTCGCCTGTCCCTGATGTACTCTGGATGTTGAATGGGTCATCACCATTGTTTATGCTCCCGCCAACCGCAGAGCCAGCGCCTCCTTGCCAGGTAGTGAACCCCCGTTCGATATAGATATCCTGCATGAAGCCGCTGGCAGGGTCGCCCATGATGATGTGAAAGTAGTCGAGTCCGGTGTCAGGGTCGATAACAATTTCCGGTAGTTGAAGTGAGCCGCGCATCAGCCATGGTGTGCCATTGCTTGAGCCGAGCACGCCGCCGTCGTCAGGCAGGAAATCGAGCAGGAATTCTGCATGAGCAGAGACGCTGCATAACATGCAGAGTGAGGCGAGGCTGATTTTATGTCGGGCAATAGGCTGCTTCATAACGACTCAATAATGTTGCATCGTCCTGATGGGTTATGGGTTCCTTAATAATGCGAGGTCAGCGCCAACCGTGGCTTGAACTAGACTGGCTCTGTTGCTAAGCAAAGGTCATGTGTTGATTGAACCAGTATGTAGCCTATATCGGCTGTTCCGAACTGAATCTTAGCTTTTTAGTCGGGAAGATCATGCTTACGGCTGATCTGATCGTTCAGTTCGATGTGTAGCCGTGGGGTATTAGTTGTGTATTTCACCTGCGGTAGAGTACGCATGATCACTGCGTTATATCTGAGGTGGTGTAAATAGTGTTACAGCAGGCTCTAGATTGGCATTGAGGTGGATGTTTTCAGCTCTCTCTGAGAGTTGCTTGCCTGAGAAGAGCACGAAAAAACAAAGAAGTGTCCTGCCTGTGTTTATTGCGTAGCAGGCGTCTTTATGGAGGTGTAGGTCTGTTTGTGGGGTAGGCCCATTGGTTGGTGAGACTGTGATCGAAGTAGGCATCCCACGTGATGTTATTGACATCGAAGCTTCCCTGGTCATAGGTGTATGTACCAGCGGAGCCACCAGGGCCGGAGCCGTTGGTGTAGGTGAAGCGCCCGCCCGTGATGGTTGAATCCTGAATGTCAGTGGCGAAGTTAAAGCTCCCTTCGTCATTGAAGTCGTCAGCCAGCGACAGGGTGTAGGAGAGAATACCTGGCGTGGTATCGTCACCATAGGTGCTGTTGCTCATGTCCAGCTGAAAAATCGAGGTCATATCGGGCAGGGTAAGCATCTGTGTGACCTTTGGTTTTCGGTCAAATTTATCTTTGATGAAATCGATGTAAATTTCGCCATCGGAGACGATCTGCCTGACCAGTACTTTGCGGGGATTTGCTTCTCCATTGGCTGCATTAGCCCCAAATGGATCCGCGTTATTGACACCAAACCCGCCGCCGCCAACCGCAGACCCTGATCCACCTTGAAAAGAACCATAACCTCTTTGAATATAGACATCCTGCATGAATCCACTGGCAGGGTCGCCCATTACAAGATGAAAGTATTCGAGCCCGGTTTCTGGGTCGGTGACAATTTCTGGCAGTTGCAGACTGCCTCGCATCAGAAACGGGGTTGTGCCAGCAATACTGGAGTTTCCGCGAATGAATGAGGTACCTAGAGCGCCGCCATCATCGGGCATAAAATCAAGCACAAATTCACCATATGCAGTATTGCTGCACAACAGAAGTATCAGGTAGGTGATTGCCTTGTTTATTGCTCTGGATAAAATCATAAAAAAAACGATCCAAAATGCATCGTCCTGATGTGTTTGACTACCTGGTGGCCGCTATTTTGCCGCGATTAACCACTTGATTGGTAGGGTAGATTCTCTCCCCGCTCAGTATGTATACTCTATCACAATTGCTGATATTATAAGCATTTTACAGATAATTTATGTAGTATCACGCTGGATTTGTTAAGCCATTGTTGTTCAAGGTAAAGTATTGATTTTGTTGCAAGTGATAGACGCAGTTTCATGCGGTAGAGGTAGTGTTCGTAAGTAAAAAAACCTACAAATCATTTCTATTTGGCCGATAACCCCACACAAGAGATGTAAAGCCCATTCAGCCATGCAGAGGGTTCTGTGTGGCAATTTAATATATGGATATGCCCTGGCGCCACAAATCATCCTCCCCTATTTGGGAGAAATGGTGAGGATTTGAGGGCCAGTCGAGCGGTCCTGACGTTCATGAGAGGCTCTCAAATGCTATTTTTGAGAGTTTTGATAAAATCTCCAGGGAGGGGGTGTTTAAATCCTAGACTGAGGAAGGTAGCCAATGTGTCCGGTAAGTTGCGTGCAAAATAATGCGTATCCTGGGGTATCGAGAATAGCCGCATCCTGGAAGGTGGTTGCAGTCACTGTAACAGTATTTCTGCTTGTTTTATTCGTACTTACTTCGTCATCCTCTTTTGCTGCTACCTCAGGAACCTTTAATCAGAGTGACTGGAGTGGTGGCGCTGCTGCCACTAATGCGACTCATCCAGGAGACCAAAGCAGCTGGACTACATACTCCAGCAAGGACGCGGCACTGGATGTGATCAACGCTGGCGCGGATCTTGATCTGGGTACGGAGATCCGTTCACGGGTACATACGACCGATACAGATTTTGCACTGAACACTGATAATTCTCAGTCACATTCGTCGGGGGCAGATTTTTCGATGGCGGGCGCCAGCATGGCTGGTTCTAGAGTGCTTGATGTTGGTGTGATCCTGGATCCAGCTGCTCCTGTGACACCCACCTGGGCCGCCCTTCAATTTAACGTTCACACTGATCTGGGTTCATATGCATCTCCTACGTTGGTTGACCTGGATGGGGATGGTTTGCTGGATTTAATGGTCGGCGAATATAGTAATGATTATATTAACGCCTATCGAAACACGGGTACCGCGACGTCTCCTGTCTGGACACTTCAGACTAGCTGGCGACTCTATGATGCTGCTATACCAGCTGGTTATGTCCGGCCTGAGGCGGGTGATCTGGATGGCGATGGTGACTATGATCTGCTGGTGGGGGTGAATGACGGGCGGCACATGGGGTTTGAAAATATCGGAACCGCATCGTCACCAGCATGGCAATATAATAGCGCGTTTGATGGCCCATCCATGGTGAATTATGGAAATAATACGGTTGCAAAGCCTGCGTTAGCCGATCTTGATAATGATGGTGATCTCGACCTGGTTGTTGGTGTTGGGAATGGTTTCATTTTTTCCTTTGTGAATAGTAGTGCTACCTCGCCTGACTGGTCCACCTCTGCTCCAGCAACCTGGGAGACAGGGGATGACGTTGGCTCTTTTTCGGCACCTGCGCTGGGCGATCTGAATGGCGATGGCCTGTATGATTTGATCGTCGGGACAAATGCGGGAACCTTTTGGGCCTATCCGAATGTCGGGACGGCCGTAAGTCCTGACTGGGGCGCGCGTGATACAACATGGGAAGGTGGCATCGATGTAGGATCCCTTGGGGTGTTTTCACTCGGCGATGTTAATAATGATGGCATTTTAGATCTGGTGGGCGGGCACAATGGTGGCACCAGTCATCTCAGTTTAGGTACTGCAGTTTCGTATCCATTAAGTGGAACATATGAGTCCCCAGTCATGGATATAGGGCAGCATTATGGCTTTAACACCTTCCAGTTCAATGTTGATACTACCCCTGTTGGAACATCGGTTTCTGTTGATGTTAGAGCGGGCGATACCCCGACCTTCGATGGCAGTTGGAGCACGATCTCGTCGGTGGCCAGTGGTGTTGATGTCTCCAGCCTGGGGAGTCGTCGCTATTTTCAATATGTGGTGAGCCTGTCAACCACTGATACGACCGCTACCCCGATGCTCCTTGATGCCGCGGTAGGGTATTTGAAGTATGCCGGTGGGACTAATGTCTATGTTGAAGGTAGTAATGCGAATGCTTCCGTTGATCTAGCCTTTGCGTGGGCACCTGCTTCAGTCAGTCAGTATGATGTCTTTTATAACCTGTTTGGTAAAGCGACATACAGGGATGGTTACCTCTATTCAGCCGATGATCCTGGAAACGCTAATGCTCGATTTCGTATTATAGATGTCTCAGATCCGACTGCCCCTGCGCTGGTTGCAAGCACCGGGCATGGGCACCGAATCTATGATGTCGATATAGATGGAAACTACGCCTATGTCGGGGTTGTAACCGGACTGGCAATTGTCGATATTTCCAATCCCACTGCACCGGTTACCGTTGGTACTTTATCGGTGCCAGGCTGGACCTTTTCGGTTGAGAAGGTCGGGAATTATGTCTATATGGGCAGTTGGCAGACAAGTGGCTTTCTCATTGTCGATGTCACAAACCCTGCTGCGCCAACCCTGGTGGGCAGTTACGATACTGCAGGCAACGCGACATATGTATCTTATGTAAATGGTTATGTGTACTTGTCCGAAGGAACCACCACAGAAGGAATGCTGATCTTTGATGTCTCGGACCCGACTGATCCCCAGCTAGTGAATACCCTTATCACCGGTGGTGTACCAGGTTATGTAGCCGTGAAGGGCAATATTGCATACATGGGTGATTCAACCGGGATGCGTATCTATGATGTCACGAACCCGGCAGCCCCTGTGTTACTCACTACCTCTTCATTGGCTGTTAGTAGTTATGCGCCTATAGTGATTAGCGGTAACCTGCTCTACACTGCGAGCGGGAATCAGGCCAGAGTGCTGGATATTTCCAATCCAGTCGTACCCGAGCTGGTAGTAAGCCAGCCGGGCACAACATACAATATTCTTCGAACCACGGCTAACAAGAATTACATTTATGCCACCCGTGGTTCATGGGGATTAGAGGTTATTAATCTCGGGCCTTACAGCTCATCTGGTGATTATTACTCATCGTTGATAGATTTTGGTTCACACCTTGGTTTTAACACGCTCAACTACACCACGGCACTGCCGGCAGGAACATCGTTGGCTGTCGATGTGCGTGCTGGTAACTCACTGACGATTGATGGCAGCTGGACCGCCTGGCAGATGGGTGTGCTTGATGGTGCCGATATCTCAGTATTATCGACCCTGAGGTATATACAGTATCGCGTGCGCATGACGTCAACCGACCCGCTGGCAACACCAAGTCTGAACGATATCACCTTTAATTACACCACTTTCGTCGATTCGGCGCAGATGATCTCGTCGCCCTACAATACAACCGACAGTGCCAACTTATTGGGCGGCCTGGCATGGAGTGAGACGTTGCCAGCTGCGGGCACCGATGTTCAGTTGCAGGTTCGTACTGCGGCGGATAGTGGTGGTGTGGCAGGGGCATGGTCCAGCTGGGTTGGGCCAGACGGCACTGCAAACAGCTACTGGAACTCAGCTAATACTCATAGTGGTGGTTGTAGTGGCACAGGTGCGATTAATTGTACAGCCCTGCCGCCGGCATTAAGAGATGCGGTGGCTGATCAGTGGGTACAGTACCGCGTGACGCTAGTATCAAGTCTTGATGCGACACCGGTGGTTGCCGATGTGGCGGTGACCTATGATGCCGTCAACGTTGCGGGAAGTGGAGTGGTGAATGTTTCTGCTGTCAGCGGTCCCACGGGGGAGCCCAATGGCACGGCTACCTTTAACGTATCGCTTGGAAACGCACCTACGGATGATGTCATCATCCTGCTACAGAGCACCGACCTCACTGAAGGCGTTCTCTCAACTTCAAGCCTGCTATTTCAGGTTGGCGACTGGAGTACACCGCAGACGGTAACCATTACGGGTGTGAATGATGATGTCGATGATGGCGATATCGCGTATCAGGTATTAATGGCAGCAGCGGTCAGTAGCGATGCGAATTACGACGATAAAGTCTTTCCATCGATTGCCATGACTAATATTGATGACGATACCACGGGTGCAACCATCACCCCCAATAATAGCGTCAGCACAACAGAGCTTGGCGGTACAGTCGTCTTCTCGGTGCGCCTTAACTCTCAGCCGACAGCGGATGTCACTATTGACCTGGTTTCCAGTGATCTGACTGAGGGAACGATCGATATCTCTTCTCTGGAGTTTACACCGGCAGACTGGGCATCCCCGCAGGTCGTGACAGTGACCGGTATTGACGATGTGATCATCGATACCGCAACCGCGTATAGCATTGTCACCACGGTCACAGCGAGTGCCGATCCACTCTATGCGGCCTATGATCCAGTGGATGTCTCGTTGACCAATACCGATGATGATGTTGCGGGTGTCACTATCACTGCTCCGTATGGTACTTCAACCACCGAAAACGGTGGCTTTACCCCGATTTCGTTGCGCCTGACAAGTATGCCAACCGCATCAGTAACCTTGACGGTGGAGACCGATGATTTTTCTGAGGGCTATGTCACTGGCAATCTGTCTGGCCCGACCACGGTGACGATAAGCCCGGCTAACTGGAACTCGGGTGCTTCTATCATTGTAGCTGGCAGGAATGATTTCGATGTTGATGGGGATGTGCCGTATAACATTGTAACGAGTTCATTTTCGTCAGGCGATAGTGATTATAACGGTATCAACCCTGCTGATATTGCGATGACCAACATCGATAACGAAAGCTACACTGTTACGGTCACAGCACCCACGTCGGGTTTGGTGACCACCGAGAGTGGTGGGCTAGATACATTTAGTATCACGCTCGGTGCTAAGCCATTGGCGGATGTCGTAATCAATCTTACTGTGAGCGACACTACTGAAGTATCAGTCTCCCCTTCATCAATTACCTTTCCGGCTAACGTTACCCCTACTGCCGGTGGGCAGACGATCACGGTGGTCGGGCTGGATGATAAAATCACGGATGGTGAGCAGGCCTATACGGTTCAGACAACTCTGATAACGAGCGACGGCAATTACAGCGCCATCGATCCCGACGATGTAAACGGGGTTAATCAGGACAACAATCGCAGTCAGATCATATTTGATCCCGATCTCACCAGTGACTTTTCAGGGTCAGCGGTCACCCTGGCGGATGTCAATTGTGACGCCATCCCGGATATGCTGGTCGGCAGTAATTTCAATTCCCGAGGTGACGTTCGAGTCTATTACGGTAATGGGAGTGGCTTTTCCGCCGAGGCTGATCAAAGAGTATATACCGGCTGGTCATCCTATTTTGGGAATGCGATGGCCGACCTTGGCGATGTCAATGGTGACGGCTGCGGTGACGTAGCAATTTCAGAACATCGTTACAGCGCCAGTCGTGGTCGCGTCTATATCTATTACGGTTCAGCCACCGGTTTTTCCGATATCGATAGTGATGGGCTTACTGAGGATGCCGATGCGGCACTGTATTTCTATAGTACTCAATCGGCCACCTATTTTGGTTCTGCCGTGGTCGCGGATGATTTCGATAATGATGGCGATACCGATCTTGCGATCACAGCCCCTTATTTCAATAACAACACGACCAATGAAGGGCGTGTCTTTTTATACAATAACTATGCAACGGAATGGACCGCTGCATATGGTGCGGACCGCACACTGTGGCCTGCAGGCTACCGCGCAGACGGCTGGCTGGACCCGGATAATAATGGAACCATTAATGTGGTTGAAGAGGCCACCTGGGACTGGGCATTCGAGAGTGATCAGGGGACATCCCAGTTGGGGTGGGGAGCGGGCAGCATGACCTCAATCAACATCAATGGTGATGCTTATCCAGATCTGGTGGTCGGTGCGCGCTACTATGATAACGGTACCACCAACGAAGGGCGCGTATTTCTCTTTTACGGATCTGCCACTGGATTCAATGACAATGTCGGCGCTGACAAAATCGCTCATATCGCTGATGGCGACGTCGACTGGATGGCAGAAAGTGACAGCTATTACGGCTTCGCAGGCTCATCTCTTGCCAATGCGGGCGACATCAACGGTGATACCTACGACGACCTGCTCATTGGTTCCGGGCGCTTTAGCGTTGCCACTACAACCAGCTATGAAGGGGCCGTCTTCCTCCTGAGAGGTAGTGCCAGTGGACTGGCACCCGGGGCAAATGCTGATACGGTAGTGCGACTGGGCACTGAAAGCGATGCGATGATGGTTGGCCCTTTTAATGGCGCAAATTATGGTCATGATTCAATCGCCTCTGCCGGCGATTATAATGGCGATGGTTTTCCCGACGTCATCATCGGCGGGCCCGGCGTAAGCCCATCATCTGCAGTTGGTGGCGTCTATGTTCACCTGAATGATGGTGCCGGGAGCCTGGCGGCGACCCCGGTCTTTTCAGCTAATGATCCTGAAGTCTCTGGAACCGATGATCGTCTTGGCACAGCAGTAGGGACAGTGGGTGATGTTAATGGCGATGGCCTGTCTGATGTTTACGCCTCCGGAATATATATGGAAGACGATGCCTCCACCTCAAATGAAGGTGGGGTTATCCTCTATATGAGTAATGTGCAGACCCCGGGTGTTACCGTGATGCCATCCACAGGACTGACGACCACGGAGAGTGGTGGCAGCGCGACTTTTACTGTCGTACTGGATGCCCCCTTTACTGCAGAGACCGATACGTTGACGATCGACGTTAGCAGTTTAAATACTGCCGAGGGAACCGTCTTGCCGGCGCAGCTGACTTTTGATATCAGTAACTGGTATATTCCGCAGACGGTGACGGTTACCGGCGCTAACGATGTTGTCTCTGATGGTCCTGTCCTCTATATAGTAGATCTCGCGACAGTGGTGTCGTCGGATGCGAGTTATGCTGGCATTGATCCTGTGAATGTCTCTGTTACTAACAATGATAATGATGTCGCGGTAGAAGTGGTGGTGTCATCGGTGAGTGCGACTGAAGGTACTGCAGGGCAAGTTAAATTTATTCGCTCGGGCGAGATAACCGCTCCATTGACGGTTGACTATTCTGTCAGCGGCACGGCGAATGGTGCGGACTACAGCGGATTGAGTTCGTCGGTAGTGATCCCGGCGGGTACGGATGAAGTGACGCTGGATGTATATACCCTGAGTGACTGGATTGCTGAGCCTGATGAAACGATAGTCGTGACGTTGCTGGTGGGGGCGGGTTATTCACTGGGGCTGCCGGCTGATACTACGTTAACGATCTTTAATGATGACGTCGCGTCAATCTCAGTACTTCCGACGTCGAAGCTGACCACCACGGAGTCTGCTGGCACGGCGACGTTCTCAGTGTCGCTGACGAGCCAGCCTGCCGCTGATGTGACGGTGGGGCTGTCGAGTGACAATGTGAGCGAAGGGGTGGTGACGCCCAGCCAGTTCGTTTTTACTCCATCAAACTGGGGTGCGCAGCTAGCGACAGTGATCGGTGTCGATGATGGCAATACTCTCGATGGTGATGTCGATTACAACATTGTCACCGCCGCCGCAGTGAGTAGTGACAGCGATTACAATGCATTGAATGCGATCGATGTGCTGGTTGCGAATCGCGATAATGATAACAGTGCAATTCCTCGTGTTACCCTCAGTGCAACCAACCCGGTAGTAAGCGAAGGGGGCGGCTCGGGCGTGTTCACCATCACCCGCAGCGGCGCCACCACGGCAGAGCTGCGTGTCTTTTATACGGTAGCTGGCACGGCCTGGCCCGGTGATGATTACCAGCTGCTCGCCGGTGCGGTCGATATTCCGATCGGCAGCAGTAGTCAGACGGTATCGATCACACCGATCAATGATGCCCTGTTAGAGGGGGATGAGACTCTTGTGATTACGCTTGCTGCAAGTTCAGGTTACATCATAGATCATCCCTCACGTGAGACGATCATTTTAGTGGATGATGAAACAGTTGCGGTGCCACCATTTGCCAACTTCTGGATCGATCAATCGGTGGGCGAGGGAGGTAGTGTGACGGTGGGTGTTGAGCTGAGTGGTCCAGCCCTGAGCTATCCGGTTACGATTCCCTACACGGTGACAGGTAGCGCGACCTACCCGAGCGATCATGACGCGATAGATAACGACATTGTGATCGCCAGCGGCACCAGTGGCAGTCTCACGGTCAACATACAGGACGACGGTGCGGGTGATGCGGGAGAGACGATTGTCTTTACTATGGGCACACTTGCCAATGCCCGTACGGGCCTGCGTGATACGCATACCATTACGACGGTTGAACTGAATGAAGCGGCTGAAGTTGAACTGACGGCGGTGCAGAATGCTCTGGATACGCGCCTGGTGGTGACGGGGGATGGTAATGTCGTGGTCACCGCGGTGGTCTCTGATCCGAACCCAGGTGATACCCACACCTACAACTGGAGTGCCACCAACGTTGCATTGGTCGATATCCCGGACGCCGATGACACCACGTTTGTCTTCGACCCCTCAGGGCTGGCAGACGGCTTTTATAAGGTACGTTTGACGGTGACCGACAACGGCACACCGAATATTGCGATCGACAGCGAGCTGCTGTTAGAGGTGGTCTCAGTGGCGCCGGTGCTCACTGCCGTGGATAGCGACAATGACGGCACCCTCGACGCCGCCGAATCGTTTGCCGACAGTGACGGTGACGGGCTGGCCGACTATCTCGACGCCTCAACCCTGCTGGGCAACGAGTTACAGCTCTTTTCCACCCAGACCACGACCTACATCATGCGGACCGAAGCGGGGCTGACGCTGCGCCTGGGTGACGTCGCGTTTGCCGCCCAGGCGGATGGCGCCTATGTCACCTCGGGTGATATTTCCGCCTATGGTGGCGGTGAAGGGAACCCGGGTGTCGTCACCGCACCGGATACCGTGCCCAACGCCGGTGGTGGTTATGTCGACTTCGAGATCGCCGATCTGCCCAATGCAGGCCAGTCGGTCAGGCTCACGATCCCGCAGACGGCTTCACTGCCTGGAGGCGCAGTCTACCGCAAATATCATCCGGTGAGTGGCTGGGCAGACTTTGTCCAGAACGCGGCTAATAGCATCGCCTCCGCGCCGGGAACCCCCGGTATCTGCCCTCCCCCGGGCAGTACCGACTACACAGCAGGTCTCACCGAGGGACACTACTGCATCCAGCTGACGATTCAGGATGGGGGGCCCAATGATATGGATGGCCAGGCGAACCGTGTGATCGAAGATCCCGCCCAGATTGGTAAGGTGGTTGCGGTAGACGATAATAATGGCGGTGGCGGTGGCGGTGGCGGTGGCGGTACACTCCACCCACTATGGCCGCTGATGTTGTTGGCATCGCTGTGGTGGGTAGCCGCCTGTCGACGCCGGCAGCGGGTCAGCCGTTTCTGAAGAGATCCGCTGAAGGTCACTCAACAAGGTGTATGGTCAAACCATACGCCTTTTTTATTGGCATGGGGTTAGTCAGTGCTTAATATTAGCGCTGGTGTGATGTGCTTGCTTAGTTAGCATGAGCGGTGGGTTTTTGCTGTAGTAGAGGGAGAGTGAAAAAAACGCGCATGGGCTAGATAAAGGGGGGGAGAAGCTCCATGCGCGTATGAAGTGTGCCTGGTACGTTGAGGAGGGTAGAGATGTACCAGGCAACTGAGAGCATTATGCCTTTCTATTAATATAAATGATAATAAAAATATTTTATATTAATCATAGATGATTATGATTTTCAGATTTGAGCTTAAATTGGATGGAGCATGTTTGGTATCGCTCGCTAAATAGGGTAAGCTGGTTGGCCTTTAGATTTTATCTTCATGTAAATCAAGAAAAAAGGACGCGCATGGGTTGCAAAAGGGAGGGGGAGCTTCCCATGCGCGTTTGAGGAAGCGGCCTAATCCCTTTATTGAGGGGGGAGGGGATTAAGCCGACCAATGCAGTATGGTATATTTTACCTATAAACGATAATAAAAATTAATTATACTATCCATTGCTAAAATACAATGCAATGGCGGTAAATTATGATCAAGATTCGAAATGCAACCTTCCGACAGCTGCAAGTCTTTGAAGCGATAGCAAGAAATGGTTCGTTTACTGCGGCGGCGGAAGAGCTTCACCTGACTCAGCCGACGCTGTCGATGCAGGTAAAGAAGCTTACCGGCATTGTCGGGATGCCGCTTTATAATCAGATTGGCAAACGTATCTATTTGACAGAGGTGGGCGAAGAGCTGCTCAAGACCTGTAAATCAGTATTCGATAGCCTGGTCGATTTTCAGATGACGGTTTCTGATATTCAGGGGATCAAGCAGGGAAATCTGCGTATCTCAGGGGTGACAACTGCTGAATATTTTGCTCCGCGGATTCTCGGCTCATTTTGTAAACAGTATCCCGGCATCAATGTGGCGCTTGAGGTGATCAACCGTGAGCGCGTGCTTGAGCGGCTCGAACAGAATCTTGATGATATCTATATCGTCGGCCAGGCTCCTACGGGTTCAGACATTCACCGCATTCCATTTCTGGCCAATCCTCTGGTAGTGCTCGCAGCACCCTCGCACCCACTGGCCCACGAGCGTGAGATTCCGCTTAAGGCGTTGGCAGACGAGAATTTCATTATGCGTGAGCCGGGTTGTGGCACCTATGGGTCAATTGGTCGACTGGCGAAGAATCGTGACTTCGCTTTCAAAAGCAGCATGGAACTGGGGAGTAATGAAGCGGTGAAGCAGGCGGTGATTGGTGGCCTGGGAATCTCGATGCTGTCGATCTATGCCCTGACCCATGAACTCCAGGCGGGTGAGTTGGTGGTACTGGATGTTCAGGGGTTTCCGGTTGAGGATCAGTGGTATCTCTGTTATCCCAAAGGAAAGCAGCTCTCAGTGGTGGCGCAGGTCTTTTCCGAGTATATGTTGAATGAAGGGCGAGAGCTGACGCTCCAGTCTTTACCTAAACTAGAACACCCCTAGAAACGCTTTTTATGCAATCCTCGATTCCTTCCATGGATTCCATTTTTCGTGGTACCAGGCAAAGTTAAAGACGACTGGATTTAGATCCCTAGCTCGGCGAAGAAATCATTGCCCTTGTCATCGACAATTATGAAGGCGGGGAAGTTTTCTACTTCAATTCGATGTACCGCCTCCATGCCGAGTTCCGGGTAATCAATCACTTCGACCTTGCGGATGCACTCCTCGGCCAGACGTGCCGCAGCACCACCGATTGAGCCGAGATAAAAGCCGCCCTGCTTGCGGCAAGACTCAGTCACCGCCCGACTGCGATTACCCTTGGCCAGCATCACCAATGACGCACCGTGTTGCTGAAAGGTCTCGACGTAGCTATCCATGCGCCCTGCGGTAGTGGGGCCAAAGGAGCCTGAGGGGTAACCGCTGGGAGTCTTGGCCGGGCCGGCATAGTAGATGATGTGATCCTTGAAATAGTCCGGGATTGATTCCCCCTGATCGAGTCGCTCCTTGATCTTTGCATGGGCGATATCTCGCGCAACGATAATAGGGCCACTGAGTGTCAGGCGGGTTTTGATTGGGTATTGCGACAATGTCTCACGGACCTGCGCCATCGGCTGGTTGAGATCGATGTGGAGGACATCATCCGAGAGCGATTCATTTTTGATCTCTGGCAGGAAGCGGGCGGGGTCTTTTTCCAGTTTCTCCAGCCACACTCCGTCACGATCGATACGGCCGAGGATATTGCGGTCTGCCGAGCAGGAGACGCCGATGCCGACCGGGCATGAGGCGCCGTGACGCGGCAGGCGTATTACGCGGACATCGTGAGCAAAATATTTACCACCAAACTGGGCCCCGATACCGAGATTGCGGGTCAGCTTAAGCACCTGGTGTTCAAGTGCATGGTCACGGAATGCGCGTCCATATTGGTCGCCATGATCGGGCAGGGTGTCGAGGTAGTGGGCCGATGCGAGCTTGACCATCTTTAGATTGGCTTCGGCCGATGTGCCCCCCACCACGATGGCGAGATGGTACGGCGGGCAGGCCGAGGTACCGAGCATCCTGAGTTTTTCATTGAGAAATTCGGTGAGATTCTGGGGGTTAAGTAGCGCCCGGGTCTCCTGGAACAGGAAGGTTTTGTTGGCGGAGCCGCCGCCCTTGGTGATGAACAGAAACTTATAACTGCCCCCCTCTACCGCTTCGATATCGATCTGAGCAGGCAGGTTGGTGCCGGTATTCTGTTCGCCAAAAAAATTGAGCGGCGCCATCTGCGAAAAACGCAGATTGTCGTGGCGATAGGCGCGGTAGACGCCGTGAGAGATCGCTTCACGGTCGTTACCATCGGTCCATACCTGTTGCCCTTTTTTCCCCATGATGATGGCGGTGCCGGTGTCCTGACAGCCGGGCAGAACCATGCCGGCCGCAATATTGGCGTTGCGTAACAGCTCCATCGCGACAAAGTGGTCATTACTTGAGGCGCTTGAGTCATCAAGGATGGCGCGCAACTGCTTAAGGTGGCTGCTGCGATAGAGATGGGAAATATCGTGGATAGCCGTTGAGGTGAGTAGTGTCAGCGCCGCTTCTTCAATCTTTAGTATCGGGTGTTCTTCGAAGGAGCCAGTGGTGACATAGTTACTTGAGAGCAGCCTGTACTCGGTCCTGTCTTTGCCGAGCGGAACCGGGTCTGTATAGTGAAATTCAGTCATATAACGATCATACTACATAGTAAGGCCGGGGTGGTAAAGATTCATTACCCGGTGGTGGGAGGTCCGTTACGACTGGCAATGATGTAGGCGGGTGATGCCATCTCACTGAGGCGGCTGGCAGCACGCCGGAAGCTGCGGGTGTGATGAATACCACAGTAGAGTTTTTCAGGTGATGCGGCGGCGGTGGCGATCAGTTCCACCCTGCGATCATAGAGGGCATCAATCAGATGGATGAAGCGGATCGCGGCATTATCGAGCGCTTCATTCATTAGCGGAATGTGGGTGATCATCACGCGGCGGTAGCGTCTGGCGAGTTCGAGATAGTCACCGGTCGAGCGTGGTGTTTCACACAGTGTGGCAAAGTCAAACCAGACCAGGTTAGCAGCTTCCGCCCTTAGCGCGATGTCACGGCCGAGGAGCTGAAGTGTCGAATTTATTGGTGTCTGCTCTTTGCCGCACAGGTGATGAAACTGTCTCACCATGATCGTCTCTGCCTCATCAACGGACGAGAGTTGATAGTGGTTAAAGGCGTCATCACTAACGGTATCCAGGCGGTAATCATTTCCCTGGTGCATCTCGACCAGTTGGGTGTGTTGCTGAATGAGATTGATCGCGGGCAGGAAACGTTCACGCTGCAGGCCGTTGCGGTAGAGGTTGTCAGGGGTGGTGTTCGATGTCGTTACCAGCACCACGCCGTGGGTGAAGAGCGCGTCGAGCAGTCCCGCCAGCAACATCGCGTCGCCAATGTCTGCGACATAAAATTCGTCCAGACAGAGTACGCGGGTCTTCTCTGCAACGCGCGCTGCGATCAGTTTGAGTGGCTCGCCCCGGTTTTTAATGGTGGCAAGCTCGGCATGGATATTTTGCATGAAGTGGTGAAAGTGAAGCCGTTGCTTTTGCTGTGTCGGAAGGTGGTGATAGAAGAGGTCCATCAGGCAGGTCTTGCCGCGCCCGGGACCGCCCCACAGATAGAGCCCCTGTGGGGCGGCGGGGGTCTGTTTTAGGAGTCTGCTCAGCAGGCCGGGCGCACTCTGTGGCGTGAAAAGTTCGTTATAAAGGCGTTGGAACTGTTCAACGGCCTCTGTCTGCTCTCGGTCAGCAAAGAACCCCCGTTCTGTTATCTGTGTCTGGTAGTGCTGTTTAATGGTCACAATTTATAGCAGATTTTATACCGGAAGCCGGCAGCAAGGTGGGTCACTGGTCTGCGTTATCTTTGGTCTTTTTCTTGATCATAAAATAGAGCACAAATATGCCGCCTACGCAGAGTGTTGCAGCCACGCCGATCACTGACAGGATGGTCAGCATGTTTTCTCTTAGCCAGTCGTTTTCCATCAGTTCTCTCTTTAGCTAGATGCTCGTTATGTGTCTGCCGGATAGCGCTGTGTGATCTCCAGGAAGGCATCCAGGTTATCCAGGAAGATTTCTACCAGTTTGGGGTCGAAATGTTCACCACTCTGTTCCTTTATCCACCTGCTTATGTTCGCTGGTTCCCATGGTTCTTTATAAACTCTTCTGAATGTTAATGCATCAAAAACATCGGCGAGGGCGATGATGCGTCCATATATGTGAATCTCTTCGCCCTTAAGTCCCTGCGGGTAGCCGCTACCATCCCATTTTTCATGGTGCTGCAGAGCGATAATTGCGCCCGCTTTGAGAATGTCGCGCTCTGAATGGCTCAGCATGGTGTAACCGATGCGAGTATGGTTTTCCATAATGACATGTTCTTCATCAGTGAGTCTATCTGGTTTAAGCAGGATGCTATCAGGGATACCGATTTTGCCGAGATCGTGCAGTGGTGAGGCAGCCGCGATGAGGTCGATGTCATATTCTGAAAGCCCAGTTTTACGCGCCAGCAGCTGGCTATACAGGGCAACACGCTTGGTGTGGTTGCTGGTTTCTTTGGAGCGCTGTTCTTCGATAACGCCCATGGTGAAAATCGTATCACGCAGTGTATTTTCGATCTCGTTATTCAGGGCGAGCAGTTCCTCGTTTTTCTGTTTCAGCAGATCCTGATGGGCAATGATTTCGGAGTTGAAGAGGTTGATTTCATTGGCTACGTTGCTGAACTCCTCAGTATCGAACTGATCGGCGCAGACGGGTTCCTTCTTTTCATAAGCGTCCATTGCCTTGTCAACCAAGGTGTCGAGTGGCCCCTGAACATGGCGCTGAATGGTGCGCGATGTATTCATCAAAATCAGTATCAAGAAGATAAACGAGATCACCAGCATGCCAGCGATAACGGCCAACGAATAGTTGCGGTATTTTGTGGCGTCCATCTCGATATCAACCGCTCCCAGTACCGTTCCTTCAGTGACGTTATGGCAAGTCATGCAGTTGAGAGAGCCGTTAGGCGAAGCAATGTATGGCACCACCGCACGAATCGTAGGCGTGTAAGAATATTCGTGTAGTTCGAACACGGGCTCCATCGTTTCGAATGCCTTGCGGGCCATGGCGTCGACATTATTGATGTCGTGTTCGATCACTCGTCCTTTGCCGAATTGCGCGGTCACTTCATTGCCACGAATGATGGAGAGTTTGTTGATCTGATGGAGTTCTTTGAGCTCCTCCAGAAAGTAATCGCGCTTATCCATGATGTCGGCCTTCATGTGGGCGGTAAGCCCGGCACGCACTAGTTCTGCATGTGACAGTGCCTGATCTTCCAGTGCCTGTTTGGAGAGTGCGCGGAAATTCAGACCGGTGATGATTAACATGATGATAGCCAGCACAAGCAGGAAGTTGACCAGGGTTCTGACAGTGATGGTTTTTATACTGGGTTTCATAAGGGTGATACTGCAAATGACTAGCCCTGATTTTATCAGATTGATTATCAATCAGGTGGGAATTATTAAGCGTACCGCATAAGATGACCTGCTGGAGGTTGTTTATAGATCTTTCGGCAAAAAGAGAATGAGCTTGACAGGGATCGATCTACAATCCTGGGGTTTTAGGATTCATGTCGGTCGACTATCGCTGATCCATGCGTGACCTGCTATGAATGTGCGCGTTTAGCTACTGTCGAGGGTTCAGCCACCGTTGCTTCGTATACGTCTCGGGGGTCACATTGCCAGTCCCAGGGTAATCCCACCCGAGATGAACCATTTGTCATTGACACGCCGCAGGTTGATTGTTTCTCGGGTCTTGACCGACTTACCCGAGGGGCTCAGTTTATATTCGATCATGTGAGTCACTCGAGCGCTATTCATCGCGATGGTAGGTTGAGCCTTTTGATAGATGAATTCGATCTTTTCATTGCTGGTGAAGAGGCGTTCGATGTCACTGACGACGCTGTCAAGCGGGGTGCCACTGCTGGAGTAGTCGGGCAGGAGAATGGTTTTATACAGCGCAAGATCCTGCGTGTCGATCGCCCGTTTGCGTATCTCCAGTATTTTGTCGACACCAGCGATTGATTCCTCAACCGGCACCTCAACCTCGCAGCCGCTCATGATGGCAAGCGCCACGAGAGTGCCAATGAGCAGGGTAAAACGATTGAAAATGTTCCGGTTTGTGTTGTTGCCGCGATGCATGCTGGATGCTCCTGATTATCCTGAAGTTCAGATTATAACCTGATTGGCGTGTTGGGCGTGATGATGAGTTACAATTGACAGTATTGATGCTGAATTGCCATGGCTGGAGTTGGAATGAGGTTTTCTGGAATAAGATTGAGTGCATTTCTAGTATTGCCACTGCTGTTTGCGATTGCTGGATGTGCCAGGGATGGCAACCATAAAGAGGCTGCTTATGAGGCGATTCGTGCCGCATATAATGTGCAGCAGACGGGGATTGGTGAGGAGAAAACAAATGAGTGGAGTTATCGTGAGTATGAACAGAAGCGTGCAGAGGCGATGCGCGAAGATGAGCGTCGCGACAGTGAGCAGCCCCCCGAATGGCTGATCGATCCCAGTCGGTAGCGGTTACTTTTCATCCTCAAGGAATAGCGCCGGATCGACCCGCGCATCATTGAGGCTTACCCCCCAGTGTAGATGTGGTCCGGTGACGCGCCCAGTACTACCAACCGTACCCAGCACATCCCCCTGTTGTAACTGATCACCCTCTTTGACATTGACACTGTTGAGGTGTACGTACATCGTAATCAGCCCCTGACCGTGATCGATGAAGACAGAATTACCGTTAAAGAAATAATTGCCGGTGTTGATCACAGTGCCTGCGGCCGGGGTGATGATCGGCGTGCCACTGGGGGCTGCGATATCCATGCCGCTATGGGGCTTGCGTGGCTGGCCATTAAAGACGCGGCGTAGCCCAAATGAACTGCTGCGACGCCCTTCGACCGGCGCGATAAAGGTCAGCCGACTGGCGGGGCGCTCATCCCAGTGGGCGAGGGCACTGGTGATCAGTTTTTTTTCTTTAATAATGCGCTTCATATCTTCCGCGTTGGGATTCACCTTGCGCTTGTTGGTGATCGTCAGGTGTTGTGTTTTATAGGCCTTGTCTGCCACATCAAAGCGATGAACGATGGTTTTTCCTGAGGCGGTCAGCTGCTCGATTTTTTGTTCACCGAGGCTGGCCGTCAGCGGGATGCCGACCACGGCGAGCCAGCGGTCGTTCTGCCTGACCACCATCAGCGGTTTTCTGTTGTAGTGCGCTTTAGGTGTTTCACCGGCGCTATCGGCTGCAAGTTCAATGATGGCTACCCCGCCAGGGACCGCCGACTGCTGCGGCAGGGTGATGGCGTGAGCGAGGCCGTATGACAATAGCAGTGCCAGCATGACGATGATCTGGCTGACGGTGCGTTCAGTCACGGTTTATCTCCTTAACACTGCTTAGCAGGCGACCCGGCGCGAGCTGTGTTTCAATGGTGTCGCCGATGGATATATCTTTAATATCGCGCAATACAGCGCCATCTTGATGGTTGCGTGTGATCGAAAAGCCACGCCCAAGCGTTGCAAGTGGGCTGACGGCATCGAGTGCACGGCTCACCCCCTGTAGCTGTTGCTGATGGTGCTGCAGTGTCTGATGCATCACCCGTTGCAGGCGTGAGGTAAGCTGCTGCTGTGTCGTCAGTGACCGCTGAATCTGTCGCAATGGATTGTGCTGTTGCAGCCGAGTGGTTGTATGGGCCAGTTCGTTATGGCGTTGCTGTAGCCGATGTTGCAGGTGACGTTGCAGGCGCTGCTCCAGCTCGTCGAGTCGTTGTGCCTGTTGCCGCAACTGTTGGCCGGGGTGCTGCTGTTGCAGCCGCTTACCAACCCAGTTGAGCTGTTGCTGTCCCAGTCCCAGTTGTTGTTGCATTATCGTCAGCAGGCGTGACCTTAGCTGTGAAAAACGTTGTTGCCATTCGGCACGATCGGGACTCACCAGTTCGGCGGCGCCGGATGGGGTTGGGGCGCGCAGGTCGGCGACAAGGTCGGCAATCGTGAAGTCGATCTCATGGCCAACACCGCAGACGACAGGAATCGGGCATCGATAGATCGCGCGGGCCACCTCCTCGTCATTGAAGGCGATCAGGTCTTCAAGCGAACCGCCGCCGCGGGCGACGATCAGGACATCACACTCGTGACGTTGTGTCGCTCTCTTCAGGGCCGAAACGATCTCCGGCACCGCCGCGCCGCCCTGGACGGCGACCGGATAGATCACCACCGGAATCATTGGGAAGCGCCGTTTGAGGATCTGCAGGATGTCGCGTATCGCCGCGCCGCTCGGTGAGGTGACCACGCCGATCTGCTTTGGCAGTGTCGGCAGCGGTTTTTTGTCGGCCTCACTGAATAGCCCTTCATCATCGAGGCGCTGTTTGAGCAGTTCAAAGGCGCGCCGCAACGCACCATCCCCCGCCTCTTCCATATGTTCGACGATCATCTGGTAGTCGCCACGCGCCTCGTAAAGACTCAGCTGGGCACGCACCAGCACCTGATCGCCATTCTCCGGCTGGAAGCGCAGGCGGCTGTTTTTACCACGAAACATCGCGCAGCGAATCTGAGCGGAGGGGTCCTTGAGGGTGAAATACCAGTGGCCGGAGGCGGGGCGGGCGATGTTCGAGATCTCCCCCTCGACCCACACTAGCGGGAAATTCCCCTCCAGCAGGCCGCGCACTTCGCGGTTGAGGCGTGAGACGCTAAATATCTCGCGCTGAGGGCGAGTTGCCTCATCTGGCGCATCAAAATCTCGAAATTCATTCATGAGGCTCATGATAACATCTTGAACAAAATAGAAAATCTATCGTTCTATCGAATCAATCCCGTTGATATTTTCAGTTTACCGCAGTGGCCGCACTCTCTATAATACCCGGCTAGTTTTTGACAGGGGTCACTATATGCGAATTGCTCAGGATGCATTCACCTTCGATGATGTTTTGTTACTGCCGGACCACTCCACAGTACTGCCCAGGGAGGTCGATCTCAGGACCCGCCTGACACGCGACATCACGCTCAATATCCCGCTGGTCTCATCGGCGATGGATACCGTCACCGAGGCGCGGCTCGCGATCGCGCTGGCGCAGGAGGGTGGCATCGGTATCATCCACAAAAATATGACCGCCGAGCAGCAGGCCAACGAGGTGCGTGCGGTCAAGAAATATGAGAGCGGCGTGATCAAAGATCCGATTACGGTTGCCCCTGATGTGACGATTCGTGAAGTGATGGAGATCACCCGCTTCAACAATATCTCCGGTGTGCCGGTGGTCGATGGCGAAGAACTGGTCGGTATTGTTACCAGTCGTGACCTGCGTTTCGAGACGAAGTTTGACAACCCCATCTCCAGCATCATGACCCCCAAACCTCGCCTGGTGACGGTGAAAGAGGGTGCCGAAAAGGATGAGATCCTCTCGTTGCTACACAAACATCGTATCGAAAAGGTGCTGGTGGTTAACGGCAATTTCCATCTGCGTGGACTGATTACCGTCAAGGATATCCAGAAATCGACCGACTTCCCCGACGCCTGTAAAGATAGCCTTGGCCATCTGCGTGTCGGTGCCGCGGTGGGTACCGAAGCGGACGGGCGCATCGAAGAGCTGGTCAATGCCGGGGTTGATGTGCTGATCGTCGATACCGCGCATGGTCATTCGCAAAAGGTGCTGGATCGTGTTGCATGGGTTAAAAAGAATTTTCCTGATCTGCAGCTGATTGGCGGTAACGTCGGTACCGGCGAGGCAGCCAAGGCGCTGGCCGATGCGGGCGCCGATGGGGTTAAAGTCGGCATCGGTCCCGGCTCGATCTGTACCACTCGTATTGTGACCGGTGTCGGTGTGCCGCAGGTTACCGCAATTGCCAATGTCGCCAATGCGCTCAAAGGGACCGGGGTGCCGTTGATTGCCGACGGCGGCATCCGTTTCTCCGGCGACCTTGCCAAGGCGATCGTGGCCGGTGCGCATGCGATCATGATCGGCAGCATGTTTGCCGGTACCGAAGAGTCACCGGGTGAGGTCGAACTCTTTCAGGGGCGCTCGTATAAGTCTTATCGTGGTATGGGTTCCCTCGGTGCAATGAGCGCTGCATTTGGCTCCAGTGACCGCTATTTTCAGGAAGAGAATCAGGTTGAGAAGCTGGTGCCGGAGGGGATCGAGGGACGCGTTGCCTATAAAGGCAGCATGGTGGCGATTGTGCATCAGCTGCTGGGTGGGCTACGAGCCAGCATGGGATATACCGGCAGTGCCAACATCAAAGAGATGCGTACCAGGCCGCGTTTTGTGCGTGTCACCGGCGCCGGCATGAAAGAGAGCCACGTGCATGACGTGACGATCACCAAGGAAGCGCCGAACTACCGTATCGATTAATCATCAATGGTTGGTGATTTTTTGAAAAACCTTTTAAGTCGACAGTGTGTATTGCACTGCCGTTAACTAAAGATTGACTGAGCCGTGACTGACCATAACATCCATTCCGATCGCATCCTGATTCTCGATTTTGGTTCTCAATATAGCCAGCTGATTGCACGTCGCGTACGTGAGGCCGGTGTCTACTGTGAGTTGCATGCGTGGGATATGGATGAAGCGGCGATTCGTGAGTTCAACGCCAAGGGGGTGATCCTCTCCGGTGGGCCGGAGTCGGTTACCGGTGGCGATGATGCGCCACGCGCAGCCGATGTGGTGTTTCAGCTGGAGGTGCCGGTGCTCGGTATCTGTTACGGCATGCAGACGATGGCGGCACAGATGGGCGGTGAGGTCGAGAGTGCCGACCATCACGAATATGGTCATGCGCAGGTGCGCGCACGTGGTCATTCGCAGCTGCTGCTCGATATCGAAGATCACACCACGGTTGAAGGTTACGGCATCCTCGATGTCTGGATGAGCCATGGCGATCGCGTTAATAAATTGCCCGAAGGATTCAAGTTGATTGCCAGTACCGACAGCGCGCCGATTGCCGGAATCGCCGATGAGTCGCGCGGTTTTTATGGCTTGCAGTTTCACCCCGAGGTGACCCACACCCGTCAGGGTAAGCGCATCATCGATCGCTTTGTCCATTTTATCTGCGGCTGTGAACAGTTGTGGACCGCTGAAAATATTATCGACGATAGTATCCATCAGGTGCGTGAGCGGGTCGGCACCGATGAGGTGTTGCTGGGGCTTTCGGGCGGTGTCGACTCTTCCGTGGTGGCTGCGCTGTTACATAAGGCGATTGGTGATCATCTCACCTGTGTCTTTGTCGATAACGGCCTGTTGCGTCTCAATGAGGGTGACCAGGTGATGGCGGTCTTCGCGGAGCACATGGGGGTTAAGGTGATCCGTGTCGATGCTGAAGCACGCTTTCTTGCCGCACTCGAAGGGATCGATGATCCGGAACAGAAGCGCAAGATCATCGGCAACCTCTTTGTCGAAGTGTTTGAAGAAGAGGCGGAAAAACTCACCAATGTGAAGTGGCTGGCGCAGGGAACCATCTATCCCGATGTGATCGAATCGGCCGGCGCCAAGAGCGGCAAGGCACATGTGATCAAATCGCATCACAATGTGGGTGGGCTACCCGAGGAGATGAAGCTGGGGCTGGTCGAGCCGCTGCGTGAACTCTTTAAAGACGAAGTACGTCGACTTGGGGTTGAGCTGGGGCTGTCGCACGAGATGGTTTATCGCCATCCATTCCCAGGGCCGGGGCTTGGGGTGCGTATCCTCGGTGAAGTGAAGAAGGAGTATGCCGACCTGTTACGTCGCGCTGACGCGATCTTTATTGAAGAGCTCCACAAACATGAGTTGTATCATAAAGTGAGCCAGGCGTTCACCGTTTTCCTGCCGGTCAAATCAGTCGGTGTAGTGGGAGACCAGCGCCGTTATGAGTATGTGGTTGCAGTGCGTGCCGTCGAGACCATCGATTTCATGACTGCTCGCTGGGCGCACCTGCCGTATGAGCTGCTTGAAACGGTTTCCAGCCGCATCATCAACGAGGTTGCCGGCATTTCGCGTGTTACCTACGATATTTCGAGTAAGCCGCCTGCGACGATTGAGTGGGAATGATTCCACGTCTGGCACTGGCAGGCACCTGCGGGCATCAGACAACACGTAACACATTGTATTAACTAGAGAATCATCATTTATTTCTGGCACCTGCTGGCACTGGCAGGCACCGCCAAGCAAACTTTTTTAATGGTATAAATCATGGTATCGTCGCCCACAGGATCAGGGCTGCGACAAAATACCATGCCATATTATTCAGTACATTCATGGTATTAAAAATCGTCAAGTCATTGATAAAAAACAAGAAACATCAGAAAAACATGCCATTAAATATCATGGTATTTTTACCCATAGGGGAGGACTTGTGATGCTGACGGATACCAAGCTGCGAAATTTGAAGCCCGAGGACAAACTCTACAAGGTGAACGACCGCGACGGGCTCTATGTGGCGGTGACACCAGCGGGAGGTATCTCCTTCAGATACAACTACTCGATTAGCGGTCGACAGGAAACGCTGACGATAGGCCGGTATGGTGCTCGTGGCGTTACGCTTGCAGAAGCGCGAGAACGACTCAGCGAAGCAAAGAAGATGATCGCGGCCGGCAAATCACCGGCCAAGGAAAAGGCACGCGACAAGAAGCGTGTTAAGAATGCTGTGACGTTCGGTGCATGGGCCGAAAAATGGTTGCGTGGCTATCAGATGGCTGACTCGACACGCGACATGCGTAAGTCGGTATACACACGTGAACTGAAAAAGCGGTTCGGCAATCAAAAATTGTCTGAGATCACACATGAGGATCTCCGGGCAGTGACTGATTCCATCGTCGAAAGAGGGGCTCCAGCAACAGCAGTTCATGCTCGTGAAGTGATGTTGCAGGTCTATCGTTGGGCGATTGAGCGCGGACAGAAGGTAGAGAACCCGGCAGATATGGTGCGCCCGACAAGCATCGCCAGATTCGAACCACGCGATCGGACTTTAGCGACTGCCGAAATTGGTCTGATGTATCGGTACATGGATCGAGTAGGGACATCGCCGCAATATAGAGCCGCGATCAAGCTGCTATTACTGACCATGGTGAGGAAATCGGAGCTGTCAAATGCGACGTGGTCAGAGATCAATTTCAACGAAGCGATTTGGACGATTCCGAAAGAACGGATGAAACGAAGAACTCCGCATATGGTGTTCCTGTCTCGTCAGGCGCTCGACATCTTCATCGCGCTGAAAACCTTTGCTGGTGGATCCGATTACGTGCTTCCCTCTCGGTATGATTCGGACTTGCCTATGAGCGCCGCAACGTTGAATCGTGTTCTAAGCTCGACGTACAAGGCTGCGCAGAAAGATGGTGAGCAGCTTAGTAAATTTGGTCCGCACGACCTGCGCCGAACCGCTAGTACGCTACTGCATGAGGCGGGTTACAACACAGACTGGATCGAGAAGTGTCTTGCGCATGAGCAGAAGGGAGTGAGGGCTATCTATAACAAAGCTGAGTATCGAGAACAGCGGACTGCGATGCTACAGGATTGGGCTGATATGATTGACGAGTGGACGATCAAGCAATAACAGTAACGCCAGGGCGATCAGCCTGTTCCCCCGATCGTTTTCTCGTCTCTATCCACTCCTCTACCTCTGCCAAGTCCCAGGCAACGTTACGGCTTGTAAGCGCGATCCGTCGCGGGAATTCACCGCGCTTCTCCATATTGAAAATGGCACGTTCCGACAGCGGGATCATAGCCAGCAGAGTCTTTCTATTGATCAGGGTCTTTCCCGGCAGGTTTTGGTATCCATCGTCCATCGTTTTTCTCTCTGTCCCAGCAATGCAGATCCCGGGGCTTGGGTTGTTCAATGCCATAAACATTAGCATGGTGCAAATCTTTTTGACAAAAGAGAATGTTTAGCAAAGTGATAAACTCTTTGCCGAATAAGGGTACGTGGATGGGGAATAGGGCTGGTTCAGAGAAACACGTTGTGGACGTTGCATCCCCGAAATTGATACCAAGCTATGGTGTTCTAGGTCTTTCTACGCCAGATTTCTACATAGGAGAGTACGCTCACACTACTTCTCCTTTGAACACCACGACACCACAAATGGTCGCGGCCGCATTGACTTCGATAATGCGGTTGGGCCAGTCGGGATTCAGTGCCTTCAGGTATTGTCGGTTCTCTTCGACGATAAGCTGCTTGAAAGTGGCTTCATTCGATTCATCAAGTTGTACGACCACGTATTTACCATGCACCGGGGCAGCACCGGGGTCCACAAAGATCAGGTCACCCTCATGGAACCTGGGTTCCATGCTGACACCGTGAACACGTAAAACGAAGGTTTCCTCGCTACACCTTACAGGGCAGGGCAGTAATTCACTTTCGTACTGCGGTACATAGCCCTCGGAAATTTCAGTCCACTCACCCGCCTGTACCCAGGAAATGAGCGGATGAAGGCTGCGAATGTCCGGCCCGCCATGGGCGTTCACTTCTTTGCAGGCGACTGGCTGTTCTTGACTGTCCTCGTGGGGTTCGTCCATCCAGCCCTCGGGCTTTTTCATCCCGTGTTCCAGTTTTTTGGCCAGATCATCGCCGACCCCCCTCGGTGTCCCTTTTTTTGTCGGCATCTGGTTGCGGACCTGGCTGACGTACGAACTGTTGGTGCCAGCAATACGGGCGAGCTTGGCGGCCGAGCCTGCCTCGGCGATGAGCAGCTCAAGATTCTGGAGACGAGTATGTTCTTGTTTTCGCATCATGCGAAATAATATAGCACCAATTTAGGAAAAAATTTAGCACTAAGATAAACACTTGTAGATTGCCAGAGAATTAGCTCAGTGCTAATGTTTCTCCTCATGGAGCTAAAACAATTCTTAAAAGCAGCAAACAAGCGGGAACGCGCCGATTTGGCCGTCGTCTGTAATGATTCAGTCTCGTATTTGTACCAATTGGCGGGAAAGCATCGGTATGCCAGCGCCTTGCTGGCAACCCGGATCGAGCAAAGGACCCGGCAAGTTGCCTTTGGGACCAAGGGTCGGCTGAAGGTGGTGATGCGGGAGAGCCTGGTCAGGTATCCGGAGATATTCGTCGGTGTGGGTGAGGAACCGGCTGAATATGACGCGTCAAATGAGTAAACGCAGCGCAGACAAGATACCGGAATCATCCGCGTCTCCACCCAAGCCCGGACAGGCTGGGGTGGCTGACACGACTACACCGATGCACGTAGAGATCATGCGCATCAGGGCCTATGACCGTAATCCGCGGCGTAGCGAGAATCCGGAATATGACCGCATCAAGGCGTCGATTCGCGCCGACGGCATGGATCAGCCACTGGTTATCACCTGCCGTCCCGGCGAAACCGATTATGTGGTCCACGCCGGCGGCAATACCCGTCTGCGAATCCTGCAGGAATTGTATGAGGAAACCGGTGATGAGGCATTCCATCGGGTTCATTGTCTGTACAGGCCATGGAATCACGAATCGGATGTGCTCCTGGCGCATCTGCGGGAAAACGATCTGCGTGGTGGCTTGAGTTTTATCGACAAGGCGCAGGCCGTATTAGATGCCAGGCAAATTCTCGAAGAGGAAATGGGTATCGATAGCCTTTCGCAAAGGCGTCTTGAAACGATACTCAGAGAACGCGGCTACAGCTTGAGTCACGGGCTGATCTCTCAGATGGGATACGCGGTTCATACCTTGCTTCCGGTTATTCCGCGGGCGTTGCAGTCGGGTCTGGGAAGACCACAGGTGGAACGGATTCGCGCCCTGGACCGAGCGGCGCGTGGGATCTGGAAGAAACGGGATCTGGGTGACGACGAAACCTTCGACGCAGTGCTCGCGGCTTTGTGTGGGCGATACGACGGTCCGGAGTGGGATCTCGAGCTGTTGCGCAGTGCTATCGAGACGGAGATTGCGGAAGAAGCCGAAGTGAGCATCCATACCATTCGAGTCGAACTGGATGCACACCTTGCTGGACGCGATATTGATCTTTCAATGCCTGATGGCGAAGACGATGCGGTGACATCGGGCGAAGAGGATTCTTCTTCGACAGCAACTCCCGTGAAAGTAAAAGGCGTTGCCGGTATTCAAACTTCTGGTGAGACCCAGGACGACAGCACGGATGCGATAGCTGACGATGAGACTCCTGTCGTTCAAGGATCATCACGTCGTATAGCGCCCAATGCATCTGAGGAAGAATCAGAGGACCTGCCAGACGCTCCAATCGAAGCACCAGCCCGTTCAATCAAAAGTTTGGAAACGCAATCGATCACTATCGGCGAGCCCGGCCTCACAGATCTCAAATCCTTGCGTGCTCGGGCCTGGACACTGGCCGCGCGTCTCGCACAACGCAACGGCATCGGCGAGCTGGTTACACCACTGTCCGGCAAGGGGCTTGGGTTCATTCTCTGCGACGTGCCGGATTCGTCGTTGGCCGATCAGTTAGACGCCGACACGCTCGGCCAAATCTCCATGCTGTGGTGGCATCTGGCCGCCTGTGCGGAGATGACCGTGGCACCGCTGGAAGCCGTCATCGCCACCTTGTCCGATGACTCGATCCTTCGACAGGCGCTTGAGAATCAGGATGCCGGTCTACTCTTCAATAGTGTCTGGACGTTGGATCCGGGGCACACCGGCTATCGACTCTGGCGCCAACTCAGTGAGCAGGACTGGCGGGATCTTCTCAACCTGATGGATACCTACCGCCACATTCACCGCGTCGCGGAGGATTCCCAGACTCAACTCTGGGAATAGGCGCGATGGACGGGACCAAAGAATCCGATCTGATCACAGCCGTGCTGATGTACGCGATCCGTTGTCTGGCCGAAGGGGATCAGGCCGCGCTGCGCAATATGAACTTCGGGCCGCGCGAAATCGAGGCGCTGCGTGAAATGAACCTTGCCGATCTCTATCGCGTCGAGTCGCTACGTGCCCATTGCCTGGAGATCGATCTCAATCGGGACGTGTACTGGCCGATGATCGATCACCTGCGTCGGCAGCGTGAGTCCGAGGAACTACAACAGGTGTTGATTGCTGCGGATGCGCCATTGGAAATGATGCAGACGCTGTTCGGTTTAGGGTCCCGCGAATACACACGACTTCGTCGCATGTTAACCGTGGATCCCTCCGTCGGCCGGCCGGCAGAACCCGATGAAGAGAGCACGCATAAACTTTGGAACGCTTGGGTTCAACGGGTGGAGCGTGAAGCAGACGGTCCACTCTCGCCGAATGAATATCTTGCCATCCACCGTGAAATCGGTGTATCGATGCGGGCTATATGGAATTTGACGCAGCGCTGGAATCAATACGGTGATCTGACGGGTCGAAGTAGTCATACCCCTTCGGAGCGAGCGCTTTCGGATGGGTGAGGGTTCTCGCGGACTTCGACCCGAAACCCACGCTCTGGACGCACTGATCCAGGCGACCATAGAACGCGCACAACAGGATTCGGGTAATGCAAACGCCGATACCATGTTGTTCGTGGGGAACTGGCATCAGTCGTTCCCCGCGCTGGTGGTGCAAGACCCTGTGCTCGAACCCGTGGACAAACTGGTGTGGATGGTCATCCTGCTACAGGCCAGAGAGACTGGCGGCAACACCGCTTTTCCCAGCTATGAATACCTCGCGAGGAAAACGAATGTTTCCTCCACGTCGACCATCTCCAGAGCCATCGCCATTCTACGCGCCACCCGCTGGCTGACATTGTGTGCCCGTTTGCGCGAGGCGAGCGGTCGTTTTCGCGGCAACGTCTACGCGTTGCACGATGAACCACTACCGCTGGCCGATGCCCTGCATCTGGACCCCGACTACATGAATTTCCTGCGACAGTCGCTCACGCATCATCATGCACGCGTGTGTCTGGTCGCCAAAGGGGTGTTGGATACGATTGACGAGGACATCCATGAGGGTATCGATATCTGTGCCCAGGGACATCCGATCGAACGTCGAATGCAAGCCGTGGAAGCGATTGAGCAGGATTCGCCGCGTCGCTATTTTGCATTCAGCGCGAAGGTGATGACCCGATTGCGAAACGTGGTCGGAGAAGACGGCGCAGATCACCGGGACCAAAATTCAAAGCTGGACAAAACCCATGTTCAAGTTTCGGACCCACAAATTTTGGACCCACAAAATTCGAAGCCGGGTAGTTGTAGTAGTAGTTATATAAATAAAACTACTACTACAAAAAAAACTAAAGAGAAAAAAATTATCATGGGCACGGATGGGAATCCATCCATGATCTATCCGAAGCGGCTGTCAGAGAACCAGCGTGCATTGGCGGATCGTTATTTGAACACCGTTCCTGCGGACGAACGCCAATCCATCCTTGATGAGTTGGAGGGGCGATTACGTTCGGAGCAAAAGGGTATGAGCCCTGTGTATGACGAGATGCGATTCCTGCACTTCTTGTGTCGGGCCGCGAACAAGGGTGAATTCGTGCCGAACCTCGGCATCAAGGTGCGCGATGAACGCACCGAACGAGAGAAGGCGCGGCTGAGGTATCTGAAGCAACAAGAAGACAGCCTGGCGGAAGCAAAACGCAGAGAAGAAAACAGGTCGCATGAATCCGGTCAACAACGGCTGGCCGAGATACGCAAGTCCCTTCACATGCCGGCACGGGTACAGTCAGACGACGAGTCTGGTTGACGACGGATCTGAAACGAAGCGGTTACAGTGTAACCACTCTCGGTATTACCTCTCCAGTTATCACATCGATAAATCAACCGTGCCAAATCGTGTGCGAATAAACGCTTGTCTGTCGGCACCGCTCATGGATTGATAGTGGGATTATTTAATATCATCAGGATGAAGGGTATGACACATGATTTCCGGTAAATCAGATCCAGAACAACGAATAGAACTGAATTCTGAAGAAACGACTGCAGATGTCGGCCCCGGTGCGCTCCGCGGGCAGGTCTGGCTAACGGTCCAGACCCGACAGGCGCAGCGGTTGATCCGTGGTCGTAACGGCAGTGCCGACAAACCGGCGATCATCGGGCTGGTGGGATTTGCCGATCGGTTGCGCGTGATCTGGCAGGCTTCACGCAATGACGATCCCTATGCCGATTGGTGGCTGATCAAGGTTCATGAGGTGCTCGAACGGATTCGCAATCTGGTCAAGACCGAACAGGTGGCGCTAGACGCCCGGCTCGAACAGCTTACTGCCCTGGAAGTGACAGTGGCGGAGTCGATGAAGCCGTATCGGATCGCATTGCAGTTCGCCAATCCCTACGCCTATCGGGGCGCGCAGATGATCGCCGAGTATGACACGTTCGTGCGCACGCTATTGACGGCCCACCATGTGGGACTCCTGAGTGGCGCATCGACGGAGGATTTGCTCAACACCTGCGCGCGCAGGATTCGAGGTGCCTTCGCGGTACCCCAGGGCTATCAGTTCCTCGGCGTCGATCGCGCGTCACTGAAACAAGGAACCGCGAATGCAAGCCGCGCCCGCCAGATCATGGGCGAAATTCCGGAAGATGTGTTGAGCGGAGAACACCATGCACCGCTTACTCCCCGTAAGGTCCGATTCCCGGAAGAGGCGGCCAAACACATCCGTCTCAAGCCCGTTGATTCGGCATCAAAAGCAGATATTCCCGAGTCGGTAAACGACGACATTGGTGGCACTTAGTTTTCTCTGGTATGCAGCAACCTCGTCGCCATAATCCAGTGACAACACAGGTCATGCCGGTAGGGTCGATGCAGTATGGCTAAAGCAGCAGGAGGAAAACGCGTCGTACTCCAGCTCGACCCACGGGTGGCGTTTGAGTCCCTTATCCTGAAGCGGCTGGAGCGAATTCCCGAAGGCCGGCGACAAGAGTGGTTGCGTGGGCTCCTGGTGCAGGGATTCCGCTATGAATGCCAAACGTTGCGGGTAGCGCAGGACGAGATCGATCCGCTGCAGATGGAGCGACCACAGGGACAGGGTGTGTCAACGAGTAAACCGAGATCCGCATTCGCCGCCTGGTTGGCGGAACCCGTGTCTCGATCAGACACGGCGACCAAAACAAATCCCGTGATGGTCGAAGAACACAAACCTGGTAGCCAGGGTAAGCCATTTGCAGGACTGAGAAAGGTGATCGGATGAGATTGATCGCATAGATAAACAAAGCGGTATCAAAAAACGGAGGAGAAATAATGTCGGATTCCAATACGATGACGCCCATCCAGGTGGGTCTCGATGATGGTTATGCGTTTACCAAAGTTGCCCTGCCGGACGGACGGCTGATTGCCATTCCGTCGCGGGCAAGGGTCGGCAAATCTGGTGTGACCTGGATCCACGACGGCCAGCAACGCATCTTCGAGTACGAAACCGAAGGGGCGATGTATTCGGTGGGCGCCGTCGATGGCGCACCGACCCATTTCGAAGGTTATCCGACCTCAGGTATGAACCGCGCCATCGTTCAACATGCCCTCCAGGAGGCAGGTCTGGCAGGCCGATCCGTTCACACGGTATCCGGGCTACCCGTTAGTGCATTTTACAAGAAGAACGGCGAGCAGCGTCGCGACACGATCGAGAAAAAGCGCAACAGCCTGAAGCAGGTCGTCCAGCCGATGATGGAGCGGTTGCCGGCTGGCATTGCATTCGTTGATGTGATCCCGGAGGCGCTGGCCGCATGGTACGACTACGTCATCGTTGCGAAAGGGGATGAAGTTATCCTCGACGAAGAACGGTTGTCGGTACCGATCGCCATCGTAGACATCGGTGGGCGAACTACAGACTACGTGGTCGTAAAGGATCAGGGTGTTATTCACACGTCATCGGGCTCCCTGCAGGGCGGCATGTTGGACGTGAAACAAAGCGTCGCTGACGGCATCCAGGAACGCTTCGATCTGGAAAGCGTGGGTGAGCAGCTTGTGTCGCACGCCGTCGATCACGGAGTCGTGCGCCTCCATGGGAAGAATCATGACGTCGCGGATCTGGTCGATGCCGCCAAGAGGGAGCTCGTCGAACGGCTCTATGCGGAAACCCGCCGACAACTCGGCCTGGGCGTAGAGCTGGACCGGGTGTTGTTCGTTGGTGGTGGAACTGTCGCGCTGGTGGAACATATCGCCGACTGGTTTCCCAATCAGGCTATCGCCGAACACCCGGCCTTCGCCAATGCGCGCGGGATGCTGAAGTATCTGCAATACGTCTGCGAAGAGTCGGACGTGGCTTGAGAATAGTTTTATACGTGGTCACTGCGGTCTCAGTGACAAACAAGGTGCCTTAGGACCGTGCAACAGGCACCGTGGCGAATGCCTCGGTCCAGCTTTAAGGAAACGTCATTGTTTCCGTTTTTCACAAACCCTGCCGGGGAAGCCGTCCCGTCAGGGATGCGCTTGCTCCGGACGAAACCAACCAGAAGGAGTCAGTGTTATGTCTAACAACGAAACTACCAAGTATTTCGATCTTCACACCAACGGTATCGGGTATCTCAACCGTGTCCGGGAAGTGACACCGGAAGAGGGTACACCTTTTCTGAGTGTCACCATTGCCGCTTTGCGTGGCAGTGTTGACAACGTCCAGTACACGCATTTCGAGTGTCTCGTGTCCGGCAAGAAGGCGCAGGAAATTGTGCGCCAGCTCAAGTCGGCCGTGGAGGGCAAGTTGAAGGTGCTTATTGGATTCACGCTCAGTGATCTGTATGCGGAATCCTTTACCTACAAGAGCGGTGACAAGGCCGGTGAGACCGGAGTCAGTCTGAAGGCCCGTCTGCTTAGCATTGCGTGGGCCAAGGTCGACGGCCAGCCGTTCGTTACGGAGCAAGAGACCGCTGCGTAGATCCACAACCGGCCGGGTAACTTCGTTACCCGGCCACCTTCCAACCTATCGGGGAATCATTCCCCCGTGGGTCTGGTCTCCCCGTCAATTCGAGGAGATCAGTCATGAAAAATACGGAGGACCGGTTTACCGGTCTAAAGCTGTCGGAGCTTAACGACGAGGAAAAGCAATCAGTGGTGATGCTGGCAATGAAATTATTGGCAGTTAAGCATCGAGCCGGGAGGGCATTGAGCAGTCCAGAGGAGACACGGAATTTTCTGCGTCTTCGCCTGGCCGATTACCGCAACGAGGTATTCGGAAGTCTGTTTCTGGACAACCGGCATCGAATCATCGCTGTACGTGAGTTGTTTCAGGGCACCATCGATGGCGCCTCGATTCATCCTCGCGTCGTTGTGCAACAGGCCCTGGAGGCGAACGCAGCCGCTATGGTCTTTTTCCACAATCACCCATCCGGTGTCGCTGAACCCAGTCGTGCGGACGAAATGATCACCCGCCGGCTCAAGGAGGCGCTCGCATTGGTTGACGTACGCGTGCTCGACCACTTCGTAGTGTCGGGTGGTGAGAGTGTCTCGTTCGCTGAACGTGGTTTGCTCTGACATCTATTACTTTTCACAAACCCTACCGGGAAAGCATCCTCTTTCCCGGCAGGGAAGGAGGTGTGACCCGGTGTTTATTTCACAAAGGAGAAACACTATGTCCAACTCTTCAAATGAACAAACAGCCGATTCGTTTTTCGGTAATGTCATATCCACGTATACCCGCGCCCAGGCCATTGAGGATGGGGTATTGATCGATGCGGGTGCCATGGCACAGGAAGCCGGTTTTAAATGGCCGGTAGCCCTGACGTCCGATGCCTGGGCCGATTGTGTGGCCTGGTCGGAGGATGACAACTGCAAGCAGGCCTATCAGGATGAGTCCGGCAGGTTATGGGACGTGCTCTTCATGGCGTCCCACGGCATCCGAACCGCCTCAGATTCCGGTGACCGGTTGCTGTTCCAATTCTACCGGGTGCGCCGCGATGGGCAGTCGATGGAAGCGGAGCTGACCACGCTGAAACTGATTGTCGGGCCGGGTGATTCCGGGGAACCGGTAATCACCATCCTGCTACCTGACGAGGATTAAATGCGCCGGAATCCTCCGGCATCTTGCCCCTGGCCACTTGGGTTAAAGTGGCACCTCTTTTATTTTGTTGCGCTACGATGATACACAGCCAAAGCTTTCGTACTGCAACAGCTTCCCGATGCCTCGCCAGAGTGGATGGTTACAGTGTAACCACCCTGCCTATGTCCGGCGTGCTCCGTTTTCCGCTTCCGTCACCAACGTTCGACCAACCGGAATTGAGGCTGTCCACAGAGTCCACAGGTCCTGTCCGCCACGGCGTAGCGAGCGTCTCACTCGCGCAGCCAAGGGCGGGGCCGCGAACAGCGGCGCCTGTGAACCCCTGTGGTCAGGCCAATTTGTTCTGAAAGCCTTGCGTGAATCACAAGTTCCAAGCCGCATGACAGGCGTGAGCCTGGCGGGCAGCGTGGATTGTTGCGAAGCGCCCTCGTCACTAGCGAGCGCAGCGGGGTAGTGACGAGGGCGGCAAATCCGGAAACGACGCGGGTTTGCGGCTGGATTTCGGCGTGACGGGCGCGTGATGCGTTCTTATACTGCCGCCCTCTGATCGATTTTAACCGTGGCCACTGCGTGTACAGTGGCAATTGAGCGCACCCGGACCATTAGACGCGCTACGGCTTTTGCCGTTGGTCCATCTTCCAGCCAGAACGGACCGCAAGGTCTGCTTTATCCGCAGGCGCAAGCCTGCATCCACTCGACGAGCCGAGACGACCACCAAGGGTGATGTTGTCGACGCTCATATTCCACAAACCGCGGAAATACATTTCCGCCTCATTAAAAGGAGGTGATATCTAACCACGATCGAAAAACGCCCATCTATGGGTATGTTGGTCTACGCGGACCAACCCCAACAGGGGGAACCCGCGTTGCCTGTGACCAGGCACATTCAGGTCGAATGGGAGTGGTGTCCCATGACCGTTCCGCGCTAGCGGACCCCGACGGCTACGGCCCCTGGGTGGTCAGAAACACTTACCTGAAAGCGAGAACACTATGAGAGAACTGAACTACCAACTCAAGCAACTCTGCCGGCGGAATCGGGACGGCAGTTACAGAACACAGGCGGATCGTGAACGTCAGTTGACGCTGATCGCCAACCAGCTCCGTGCACTGGGTTATCGAAAGATGAGTGCACAGTCGTTGAAACCGAAACATGTTGAAGCATTGGTGAAGCACTGGCAGGAAGGGGACCTATCGGTAGGTGCCATCAAGAACCGGTTGACCGTCATCCGGTGGTGGGCGCAAAAGGTCAATCGTCAGAATGTCGTGGCTCGATCGAACGATCATTACGGTATTCCGGATCGTCAATTCGTGACCAACATATCGAAGGCGCAGACGGTGACAGCACCGGATCTGGAAAAGGTCCGCGATCAGCATGTGCGAATGAGTCTGGAATTGCAGCAGGCCTTCGGCCTGCGGCGCGAAGAGGCAATGAAGTTTCAGCCGAGCTTCGCAGATCGAGGCGACCACATTGCACTCAAGGAGAGCTGGACCAAGGGAGGAAAATCTCGTGTGATCCCGCTGCGAAACGAGGCGCAACGTGAGGTGCTTAACCGTGCGGGGTTACTCGCCGGAAGGGGTTCACTCATACCCAGTTCGCGCAACTACCGACAGCAGCTCCGGATCTACGAGCGACATACCGCCAATGCCGGTCTTTCAAAAATGCACGGCCTGCGACACGCCTATGCGCAACAGCGATACCGTGAGTTGACCGGATGGTCGGCACCGGCGGCAGGCGGTCCAACCGTCAAGGCACTGACCCATGAGCAAAAGACCATCGACCGGCAGGCGCGCCTGATGATCAGCCAGGAACTGGGGCACGAACGCGAGCAGATCACATCGATCTATCTTGGTCGTTGACAGGCCGATCAAAAAACCGCGCTGATGACTGAATAGATTTTCCGTTTCAAGTCTTGGTAAGCGGCGCAATGATAGCGGCTCAAATACGAATGAGAAGTTTTGTTCTCACACTCTTGAGACTGATTTGAATATGAAGATACACATGCCTCGTAATTGCCGGCCGGCCCTTGTCTTTGTGTTTGCTGTGATGGGTGCCTGTATAGCCATTAGCCCGCAACTGCATGCCAGTGAAGTACAGGTCGGCAGATATTCGGCGCTGCGCGCCATGCCGACCGTCGCACAGGCAGACTTGCTGTCTACGACCATCACTATCCGGTTTCCAGAACGCATTCAGACGCTCGGTGAAGCGGTGCACTACCTCTTGCAGCGTAGCGGTTACCGGTTGGCGGACCACGACGCAACGAATCCCGCAACGGCGGACTTGTTGGCGCTGTCTTTGCCCGCCGTGCACCGAAACCTCGGGCCCATCTTGTTGAAGCAAGCATTGGAGACACTGGTAGGACCTGTGTTTCGCCTGGTACAGGATCCGGTGCATCGGCTGATCTCATTTGAATTATGCATGCCGGTTAGGACAGCCACGCACGAACCGGATCCCAGCTTGAAAACAGAGGACCCGCAAGATGGAGAATGAGACACAGGTGGAGCAGCCGGATAACCGGGAGCGGAACGCCGTGCACGAGAAGAACAAAGTACAAGCAAAGTCGGCCCGGTCATCGAAAAAGACGATCCTGGTAGCCGTCGTGATCAGTGTGATCACGATCGGCGCGCTTGCGATATTGCGAGGCCAGATCGACAGCCCGCGGAAAGAAGCAGCGGCGGTTGGGCACAGTGTGGCGGCGCTCGACAAGACAATGGCGAGTAGCATCGGCGCGGATATCGATGGCATGACCATCGGCAAGACCCCGCCACAGACCGGTGGGACGTTCGATACGATAGAGCGCAGCATCGGAAGCCTGACAGAGCGGATCGGTCAGTGGTTCGATTCTTTACGGGCCGATCATTCGAGCATGAATCAGGAACTGTCTGGACTGGCCAATACTGTGAGCGCGATTCATGAGTCGGTCGCAGAGTTGCGTAAAGGCAATGAGGATCTCAAACAGCGCATCGACGCCGCTCAGTCCCGATTGCAGGCCATCGCCAAAGACGTGCGCGGACTCAAGATCGCTGCGAAAAAACAGGTTGCGAAGAGGCAAAAATCCGCAGCGGAAAAACCGCCGTTTCACATCGATGCCATCGACTTGTGGGACGACGCTGTCTACGTGGCAATCTCCCAGGACGGTCGAGTCACTTTCTTACGTGAAGGTGAGCAACGGTCCGGTTGGAATGTGACACATATCGATCGGGCAAAGGGGCAGGTCGCGTTTCGTGGTCCTGCAGGACAGGATTATTCGGCATCGTTACGGAGGTAATGCCAATGGAAGTGTTTGTTGCGATTCTTTTGTTGTTCGGCGCCTTCTCAATAGGTTCTGCAACCAGTGATGATGCGGATGATGATCCTGCAGGCGTGGAAATATCTACGGCGGTGAATGTGAAACAAGACCTGCCAGGTAAAGGTGCTGAAGCAGGAGGTGTTGAGCATACGCAATTACCAGACTGTTTGGCAGACCGTCACTTTGTTATTTATCGAGATCTAACCGCTGCATATAAAAACAAGAACGAGACAGCGACGATAGGTGCTAGCGATAGTGAGGAAGCGTACCCGGATGAGTAATCAATTGAAGTTGGCAAGTCTGATACTGGCGCTTGTGATATCGGTTCCGGCATTCGCCGTAGAGGTGTCCGGCACACGGGTGAAGGAATCTGACACCAGCGTTTCGGCGACGGATGAAAATACATTGACGCCGTCGGAGCGGGCACGTTCCCGTTTATGGGAACTGTCGGAGACGGAATGGCGTCGCTACAAACAATTGATGCAGGGCATTCGCGGCAGCATCAGCCCGTCGACGATATCACCCATCGAGGTATTGGGAATTCATGCACGTGACCAGGAAGAGCGTCGTCGTTATGCCGAGCTGTGGACACGCGCCATGCGCGAGGATGTGAGCCGGATATTGGCTTTTCAGCGTGCGTACGATGAGGCCGGAAAACGTTTGTATCCGAATGAACAGTTGATCGATGTCGATCAATTGCCCGGGCGTGCCGACAAGACGAGTTCGTTGCAGCCTGGTGACCGGGTGCTTTTCTTTACCCGGCCAGATTGCCCTGCCTGTGATGCTTTGCTGGGAAAGTTGCTCAAACGCATTGATGCAGTGACGGGTATCGATATCTATATCGCTGGCGTGAAGTCCGGTGATGACCAGGCGGTGAGAGATTGGGCGGCCAGTCATTCGATCAAACCCGAGTGGGTGCGCAGTCGCCGTGTCACCCTAAACCACGAGGCGGGTGTACTCGAGCGACTCACTCAGGGGAAAGGAAAGATACCTTATATATTGAAACGGCAGGGGAAGGACCTGTCGGTGCTTCGTGCCTCGGAGCTCTGACTATGGTTCGGGCACGATCCATGGGCGTTTGGCTTGGTGCCGTGCTCGGGGTCGTCTGGTTGACAGCCGGGTGGAGCGGAGAAAACGTGCCAAACGGTTACCGCGCAATCGCGGCCGAATACGAAATTCCCTATTCGGTTCTGTACGCCATCGCCCTGGCGGAAAGTGGCATGGGTTCGAACGACAATAGCATTCGTCGTCCATGGCCATGGACGCTCAATGTCGCCGGGCGCGGACATTATTATTCTTCGCGCAAAAGTGCGTGGCATGCTCTCAATTATTTTCTCGCCCGCGGTGAGAAATCCATTGATATTGGCCTGATGCAGGTCAGCTGGAAGTATCACAAAGACAAGTTGGGCAACACCTGGCAGGCGCTGGATCCGTATCACAACTTGCGGATCGCGGCCGTGATCTTACAGGACTGTTTCAAGCAGCGGCGCGATTGGTGGGCCAGCGTTGGTTGCTATCACTCCCCTAAGAATTCGGTGCGTGCGCAACGCTACCGACTACGGGTCGTCGGTTATTGGCAGCGGCTGGAAGTAAACGGGTAACACATCCAAATGGCGAGGCAATACAATGGCCCAATATATAAGGAATAGTATCGTACTGGTGGTAATGGCCATGATCCCATTGTGTGCATGGGCAGGGGTGACCGTGATCTATGACAGTGGCCAAACCCGATCGCTGGCACCGTATCTTGAGATACTTGAGTCCAGCGAGCGAGCAACCAATAGCCAGCCGATCCGCAGCCCCAAGCTCGGTGCCGCAGACATTCAAGCACTGTTGCCGATTCGCTCGCCCGGACTGAGTCCGGGGACGGTGCAATCGCGGGCGCATAATCGACCGTTTGCCCGTCCGTTCTTTCTCATCGGTTCCGATCCCCGGTCCAGGCAATGGCTCGTCAACCACCGGGAACGCCTCAAGGCGATCGGCGCCGTAGGCATGTTGGTCAAGGCAGAGACGCGGGAGGATTTGCAGACCACTGCCAATTTGTCAGGTGGGCTACCCATCATGCCGGCATCCGCGGCTGATATCGCGGCCGCCCTGAACATCTCGCACTATCCGGTATTGGTGTCATCACAAGGCATCGAGCAGTGAGTACGCATCCCATCGAGGCCTTGCTGCGCCCTCCGGTCGAATTGTGGTCGACGTTAGTGGCTTTCGCAACGGCGGCCATCGCTATGCTGGCCCCTTGGGCGCTGATGATGCCACCGGGCGTGGCCTACAGCGCCGGTGCGGCGCTCATGCTGATCGGAATGATCCGGGCCAGGCAGGCCTGGAGGGTTATGCGTTATCAACGCAACATGCGCAGGTTACCCACCTACCGACTACGTGCCGACAAGATCCCGCTCAGTCGGCATAAACTGTTTCTTGGCAAAGGCTTTCGTTGGACCCAACAGCACACCCAGCGGTTGCGGGACACCCTCCGGCCCGAGGTCCAACACTACGTGCAACCGGGACGCCTGTATCAATGGGCACGTCGCAAGGAAGTGGCGTGGGAATCGATACCGCTGTTGAATTTACTGGCCCACTATCTTCGTTCGCGCGGTTGGTGGAATCCCCTGGCGCCGCTTCCGCCGGTCGGTGGAAAACCGGCCCTGCATGCCGTGGAACCCGACGAGCAGGATGTCTGGATGGATATCGGTGAGCGCGTCGGTCACACGCTGGTGTTGGGTACCACACGCGTCGGCAAGACCCGGCTTGCCGAGATTCTCATTACCCAGGATATCCGGCGCGGCGATGTGGTGATCGTCTTCGATCCGAAGGGGGACGCCGATCTCCTGCGGCGGGTATATGCCGAGGCCAAGCGGGCGGGACGCGCCAAGGACTTCTACATGTTTCATCTCGGTTACCCCGAAGTCTCGGCCCGTTACAATGCCATCGGAAACTTCTCGCGCATCACCGAAGTGGCAACCCGCATCGCCAACCAACTCCCGAGCGAGGGCAACTCCGCGGCCTTCAAAGAGTTTGCCTGGCGCTTCGTCAATATCATCGCCCGCGCCCTGGTGGCGTTGGGTCGTCGGCCAGACTACAACCAGGTCCGCCGCTACATCAACGACATCGAGCCGCTGTTCGTTGAGTACGCGCGGGCGCACCTGCGCCAGCACGGTGCGGAGGATTGGCAGGAGAAGGTGGCCGAGATCGCCGCCAACATCAAGGAACGTAACCTGCCCAACTCGCTGCGCGGCCGCAACAACGAGGCCATCGCACTGATGCGGCATCTGCAGGAGCAGGATCTCTACGATCCCGTGCTCGACGGTCTGGTGTCCGCCTTCAAATACGACAAGACCTACTTCGACAAGATCGTCAGTTCCGTCGGACCGCTGATGGAAAAGCTCACCACCGGAAAGATCGCGGAACTCATATCGCCGGATTATCTGGACGAGACCGATTCACGTCCCATCTTCGAGTGGATGGATGTCATCCGTCGCAAGGCTATTGTCTATGTCGGCCTCGATGCACTGACCGATACCACCGTCGCCAGTGCGGTGGGCAATTCCATGTTTGCCGATCTGGTATCGGTGGCCGGCCATATTTACAAACACGGCGTGGACGTCGATCCGATCAGTGCTACCCAGGTTACCTCAAACACCATGCCGACAATCTCCATGCATGCCGATGAGTTCAATGAACTGATCGGCGACGAGTTCGTGCCGCTGTTGAACAAGGCCGGCGGTGCCGGTTTTCAGGTCACGGCCTACACCCAGACCTGGTCCGACGTGGAGGCCCGCATTGGCAGTCGCGCCAAAGCCGGGCAGGTAGCGGGTAACTTCAATACGCTGATCATGCTGCGGGTCAAGGAGCTGGCCACCGCCGAGATGCTGACTGACCAGCTGCCGAAGGTCGAGGTGTTTACCCTGATGAGCGTATCGGGCGTGGACGATTCGTCTGATCCGGGTTCCGGGGTGGATTTCAAATCCCGCAACGAGGATCGTATCAGTGTCTCGGAGGTCCCCATGCTGACACCGGCGGAGCTCGTGGCGTTGCCCAAAGGCCAGGCCTTTGCGCTGTTAGAGGGCGGCCATCTCTGGAAACTGCGCATGCCACTCCCGGATACCCGCGGGGATCTCACCATGCCGGCGGGTCTGGCGGATATCGCCAACGAGATGGAGCGGACCTATATCACCAACGACCAGTGGTACCGCGTGCAGGAGCCGTGGTGGATGGCCGTTGCCGACGTTTCGGAGCCAAGCGAGCCAGCGGATGGTGTCGATGGCTGAAACAGCCACCGATCCGCGGCGAACAGCTGTTCAGCAGGGCTTGTTCACCAGAGGTCTGGCAACGATCTCGCAAGCGATCCTGTGGCTGCTTTTCTCCCTGTTGTTTTCGATCATCGTCGAGTGGGTGGGTATGGTGCTCTGGTGGCCGGAGCAAGGCCTCGACCACAGTCGCACAATGCTTGCTAAGGAGATCAGCTATCTGGACACCGACTTCCGCCGTAGCGTCGTGACATCAGATCCTGCCCGTTTCGCCAAAGAGGTGGCCGATGGGACTTATCACTACCTGTTTGAGGTTACGAGAGTCGTGGCTTTTATCCATTGGGTCTCTCCACCACTACGACAGGAAGAGCAAGGCATGCGGCCGACATTGCACAAGATCTACCGGCCACTCGCTGAATTTGTAATTGCGGCCATGCAGGTGACCCAGGTGTTCTCGGTACGCCTGGCGATTCTCAGTTTGGCGACACCGGTGTTCCTGTTGTTCAGTCTGCTGGCTTTGGTTGATGGTCTGGTGCGACGGGATCTTCGCCGCTGGGGAGGAGGGCGAGAGAGTTCATTCGTGTACCACTATGCCAAGAAGGCAGTGCTACCACTGGTAGTGATCACCTGGGTAACGTATCTGGCACTTCCGTTCAGCCTGCATCCTACCTTTATCGTGATTCCATTCGCCGCACTGTTTGCATTTGCTGTAGCAGTGACCGCGAGTACGTTTAAGAAATACCTTTGAAAAACACGGTCGGGATGGAGCAACTTCCCTGATGCAGGTGATCCTGGCCAGGGGCCCATAATATCCTGGAAATGTTCACAATTCTGGGTGTTAAATCAAGTTACGTTCAGAATAATGAACGTAACGATTATTGTCATTTGCGTGGTTACTGTAGATATATTGATATAACGTCCATAATTATATACACTACATAGGATAGTGACCATAAAGATGGACGAAACATGAGCAAAACCCAACTAGATTTGATGGTGCCGATTCCGGTCAGGCGGGCGGTGCGTAAGCTTGGACAGGATATCCGTGATGCCAGGCTCAGGCGGCGTATTTCAACGGCTGTCATGGCTGAACGGGCTTCTATCAGCCGGACAACCCTGAATAAGATAGAAAAGGGCGACCCCGGCGTTTCGCTGGGTAACTATGCCAATGTGCTCTTTGTCCTGGGTATGGCTGAGCGGTTGGGTGATCTCGCTGATGCCAAGACGGATACGGTGGGTCTTGAACTCGAAGAGGAGCGCTTGCCGCAACGCATCCGAAAGCCGCGCCAGAATAAATCCGGGGGCAAATCGTCCCAGTCTGGACAGAAGAGTAAAGCGTGATGGAAACAGAAGTGTATGTCTATGTGGATATTGCCGGTACGCCGCATCTGGCCGGGCGACTGTGGGCGCGCGTGCGCAAAGGCAGGGAAAGTGCCACGTTCGAATATGATCCAGGCTGGCTTGAGTATGCAGATCGTTTCTCCCTGGAACCGGCCCTGACGCTGGGCCCGGGTCCCTTCCACACACCTACAGGTAAACCCCTGTTCGGTACCATTGGCGACTCTGCCCCCGATCGCTGGGGGCGGGTTTTGATGCGTCGGGCAGAACGGCGACGGGCAGAGCGCGCGGGCGAGACGCCGCGCACCTTGATGGAAATTGACTACCTGCTCATGGTTGATGATGAGGCACGACAAGGCGCCCTGCGCTTTGCCAGGCAGGAGGGCGGCCCGTTTCTTGCCGAACATGAAGCCGCACGCATACCACCCCTGATCGACCTGCCACAATTGCTGTCGGCGGCGGAACATGTCGTTGGTGATACGGATAGCGACGAGGATCTGCGCTTGCTGCTGGCGCCCGGTTCATCATTGGGTGGTGCGCGTCCCAAAGCGTCTGTTCGGGACCGAGACGGGCATCTTGCCATCGCCAAGTTTCCACACAAGGATGATGAGATCAATACGATTCTGTGGGAGGCGGTTGCGCTCCGCCTTGCGGCAAAGGCTGGTATCCCTGTGCCCGACTGGCGAATCGAACATGTACTGAACAAGCCGGTGCTGTTGCTGCGCCGGTTCGATAGAGTGCAAGATCAGCGCATCCCGTTTCTTTCGGCCATGAGTATGCTCGGCGCCAGCGACAACGAGTCACGCAGTTACCTGGAATTTGTCGATGCTCTGCGCCGATATGGCGCCAATCCGAAACAGGATATGCATGAACTGTGGCGACGTATCGTCTTCAATATTTTGATTTCCAACACGGATGACCACTTGCGTAATCACGCTTTCCTCTATACCGGCCCAGACGGTTGGCGGTTGAGTCCGGCCTATGATCTCAATCCGGTACCCACGGATATCAAGCCACGCGTTCTGACGACGGCCATTGATCTTGATGACGGCACAGCTTCGCTGGACCTGGCGATGAGTGTGGTGGGGTACTTTGAACTGGATGAAGCCAAGGCGCACGTGATCGCAGCCGAAGTCGGGCAGGCAGTGGCAACGTGGCGTGAAGAGGCCTCACAACTAAGTCTTACGCGAGCCGAGATTGATCGCATGACATCAGCCTTTGAGCATGAGGACTTGAAAGCGGCGCTTTCTCTTTCTTAATGTTGGTGAAGGAATGGCGATGACGAAATCTCGGGCGAAAAAGGAAGATGCGGTTGACGACAAACTGCTTACTCTTCCCGTCAACGCGGGACGGGCCATTATGGAAGACGGGGCTGTCATCGCTTGCCCACTGCTGGGAACGGATCGATTTATCAAGTTTTGTCGCGAGCGAGGCCTATCAACTGATCGAGAGCGTCTGTTAAGGCTCGAACGTCTGGGTTTGTTTGCCCCGGTTTTCCGGGTAAGGACGCCCAAAAAAGATACGTCGCCATTTTATATTCCGGTCCGCAAGGGAAATAACTGGTTTACCAAAAAATGGGCGTGGGATACGACTGGAATTCGTCACGCCTACATAGTACCCGATCATAAGGATCAGGCGCAGGAGGGCTACTACTCTATCTTCCAAATCGATTACCTTCATCTCGTCCTTATGGAGATGACACTTCAAGTTCAACTGGATTCCTATCTGGATCGAAATGAAGAGCAGAGTATCGACTGGCAGAAGAATGGCGAAAGTTGGATGCAGTATGCAGGAAGTCGTTTGGAAAGCCTGCGAACACACGAGTACCGCCGTAGCGTGGCGCTGCTATGCCAGTTCATATCCAACCGTTATTTTCCAAAGACGCAGGGTGACCAGAGAACGATACAGGTAGGCGGAGGCCACTATTCAGATCATTGGATCAGCGTCAACGGGTTTGACTGGAAGTGGCATGACGAGGTTCAGAATTGGAACCCGGAGACAGCGGAGCGACTATTTGGAATAACACGTGAAAAGCTGCACCATGCCTACAATGGTCTCGCGGTTGCGCAAGGTCACTGCGATCCTCTTGAGCGATGGTATCAACTTACGCAGTTTGTCGCTGTTGGCGAGCGTGCAAAGTTGAAAGGGGATGCTTTACGGGCTGAGACGCTACGCGCCGGTGCCCAGATGTTGCGTCTTCTCTATAAAGATTTATATGAGGATGAACTGCCAAACCCGAACGAAGTCACCGGGACGATCATTACCCATATCCCTGAGCTACCTGTACGCCAAGATCCACGCCGTTATCTTGAGTTTGTGGTCAACCGCTTTGGGCTCAATCCCCAGCCGAAGCTCTCGCTCATTGTGGAAGGTCAGAGCGAAGAAGTCGCGGTGCAAAAGATCTTTGAAAAATATTTCGGCGCCCATCCCGGCGTATATGGGATCGAGATTATCGTGCTTGGTAGTGTTGATGTGGCGACCGGGTCAAAAAAGGAAGATCGTTTCAGGGCAATCCTTAGGCTCGTCGATTATCTCCATCATCATCAGACATTCACGTTTCTTATCCTCGACAATGAGAATTACGCGGAAAGGCTCAAGCAGGAGTCACGTAAATCCAAGTCCATCCATAGCAAGCAGCGTTATGTAACGCGGACAGAATATATCCGCATATGGAAAGATGCATTCGAGTTCGATAACTTTTCTTGCAGCGAGATTGCTGCCGCAATGAATGAGCTGGCACAGGGATATGCAAGTTTTACATCGGCTGAGGTGACTGTTTGTAAGAAAGATCCTAACCCGGGTTCCAGTCTGCAAAAACTTTATAAGAAAAAGGCTCAATATGGCCTCCAGAAAATCAAATTAAACGAGATTCTGATTGAGCATATGATGTTGCCGGATTCACGGCGCAGGATTGAGAACCGTCCTATCATCAAGGTGCTGGAGCGTGTGGCGCGACTAGCCGCCCGAAATCCATTGCCAACGATGCACGAAATCTGGGAGAAGAATCAGGCCTCGAAGTTTCTAGGCAAGAAACGCAAGCCAGTCAGGAGACGAAAAGGCTCGTAGCTGACTAAGAGTCTTATACCGGACCAAAGCAAGTCTTACACCTGGGGAGCAAATCCGTAATTACAGGGTTCAGGTCTCACCGTAAGGTGCCACACAAAACAGATCCATATTTCGCCGCCGCCATCGATAAAACCCCGCACGACACGGAATTGATTTTACGTAGCCCGTTCTTTCCCGATACCCCACCATGCACTTCATGCACAACACGGGGAAGACATCGATGCGAATTGCCCATGTCCTGATAGTCGGACTTCTCAGCACTGCCTTACCAACTCAGTTCGCTGTCGCTGATACCGACGGTGAACGTACAGCGCTGGCGAGAATTGCTCATGAGATTGAGGCGCTTGAACCGTTGATCCGTGAAGCTGAGTCACAAGCCAGCCCGGATGCCCGTATTCGGCTCCGTTACGACTGGCTGCGTCAGGACTTGTTGAGAGTACAGCAGGGCATCCAGGAGCACATAGACGTGCCTCGGGCAGAGCCAAGAACCTTTCCGCCATTGCGCGGTGACTACCGTCGATGATGGATGACCATGACGCCCGCTCAGAACACAGCATTTCAGGCAGGTTCCGGAGTCACTCCGTCAACACTGCTGATCGGCATCGCGTCCGTGGTGCTCGTACTCGCGTTTATCTGGGTGATCTGGGTGACGTTGGGCACCTTCCGGGCCTGGCAGAACGGTCAAGTAGTCTTGTTCGATGTGATCTGGAATGCACTGCGCGCGAGCATCGTGCTCATGGTCTTGGGATTTTATCTGCGGTGAGGCGTTGGCCATCACTGCATCAATAATTCGGGGAATGGCCCCGTTACCTCGGAGGAAAAGCAATCATGATGAAGTCAATCAAAAAAGGAGCAGCAGCAATTGGGCTGCTGGCGATGTCTGCGTATCAATCGGTGTGGGCGGCTTTGCCGACACCGGTGGCACCCAGTACCGCGCCGGCGGCGGGTGACTGGATCTCGTTGATCAAGGGTTATATCAAAGACGGCGGACTTGTGCTTGGGCTCGCCATTGCGGTACTCGGGTTCCTGTGGATCGCCTATCTCGGCTTTTCCAAGTTCAATGAGGCACGGCAAGGCAAGGCCGAGTGGGCCGAGGTCGGTGTGCTGGGCATCGTCGGTGCGATCGTGCTGATCTTCGCCAGCTACCTGCTGACGGAAGCCGCGGGCGTTATCTAAAAGGATGGCACATCGAGGTGACATTCTGGCTGACCGGCTCAATGTTGAGCCGGCGATCTTCAGGGGTTGTTCGTCGTCCGAACTGGGCGTCATTGTTGGTGTGGCCGCGCTCATCTGGTTGCCTGTCAGTCTCCTCCTGGCATGGTTGATGGGCGCGGTCACCATGGGCTTCGGCATTGCCGGGGTGGGTGTGGTCGCCACGGTCATTGTGACGGCCAGTCTGTTTCAGCGTTTCAAGCGTGGCCGACCGGACGGCTATTACCAGCAACAGATCATGATTTGGCTGGATGACCACGGCTTGCGTCGTTCTTCATTTGTTCGGCGCACGGGCGCCTGGGATATCGGGAGGACCTGGGATGCGACGATACCGGTACGAGATCGATAACGTCCGTGCTCATCTGCGCTCGCTGTGGATCATTATCGGTGTGCAGGTTGTGGTTATCCTGGCGCTGTGGTTTGGCTGGAGTCAGTCACCCAGACATCTCACCGTGCACGTCCCCCCGGACCTGCGCTCCGGTGCAACGCAGACCATCGACCAAGTGCCGCCAGCCAACGTCTACGCCTTCGCCTTTTATATCTTCCAGCAGCTCAATCATTGGTCGGAAGACGGTGCGCGGGATTATGGCAAAGCGATCTTTCGTATTTCACCGTACGTCACGCCGCGCTATCGGGCCGACCTCATTGCGGACATGGAGCTGAAAGGTAAACAGGGTGAGCTGGCCTACCGTGTACGTGGCGTGCAAGAGGTGCCCGGTCATGGTTATGAGGAACGCCGGGTGGATGTGCTTGCACCCGGCGTCTGGGTGGTGTGGCTGGACATTGACCTGTTCGAGTCGGTGAAAGGAATGACCGTGAAGAAAACGACCATCCGTTATCCGCTTCGCGTTGTGCGTCTTTCCGTCGATCCGGAATCGAATCCGTGGGGACTGGCGCTGGATGGTTTTGGTGCGACCGGGCCCCGGCGGCTGAGTGAAGCCGAACTTGCTGACGAGTCGGCGCAAGGCAAGTGACGAAACAGGGATCAACGTATGCGTACATCAAACAATCTAAAACGTAGTGTCATTTTCTGGTTTGGACTCGGGTTGCTGTTGATGCAATCTTTTGTTCATGCCGAGTCGGAACTCCCTGAGCGTATCGAGTGGAAGAAGACGCCCATCCAACTCAAGCTCAAGGTCGGCCACGAACGGTTGGTACACTTTCCGGCATCGGTCAAGGTGGGCGTACCCGCATCCTTGCAACCACAGCTGCGTACTCAGAGTGTCAATGGCACGATCTACTTTCTCGCCAGCGCGCCCTTTGACGCTACGCGTGTCATGGTGCGCACGGTCGACGGTGGACGTATCTATCTCTTCGATCTGTCGGCGTCAAAGGAGGGTGGTCAGACGAATCCCGTGCAGGTGTTCGTGAAGGAGGTTAGTGAGCGTGAATCCGGCCAGACGAATCCATCCGTCGGCAGTAACGATACAGCCGCACAATACAGCTATGTAATCCTGACCCGTTTCGCAGCCCAACAGCTCTATGCACCCGCACGGCTTGTGCAAGACAGACCGGGCATTGTGCGGGTTCCGGTAGCGCGTGACTCCGTTGCCTTATTGCGCGGTGATGCGGTCGACGCCACGCCACTGGTGGCCTGGCGGGCAGATGGTCTGTATGTCACGGCCGTCAAACTCACCAACCGAAGCGATCGGCCGCAGATCCTCGATCCGCGTGATCTACGTGGTGCGTGGTTGGCCGCAGCCTTCCAGCACAATCGCCTGTTGGCCGCCGGCAGCGAGGCGGACACCACGGCCATGTACCTGATTTCGGCTCGGCCGTTTGAATCCTCGCGATAGGTAAGCCCATGGCCATAGCAACCAGTAATCGACTGTTACCCCTTCTCGCCGGCGTTGTGGTGCTCATGTTGGCGTTCGTCACCATCAAGTCATGCTCGAATGAGCCAAATGACCATGTCGTGATGGACACCGTGCCGCAGGCGCCGGTGCCGGACGCCGATACACCGGCCGATACCATCAAGACACTGACGGCCAATGTCGCGGCCATGACCGCCGAGGTCGAGGCCTTGCGGCAGAACAACACCAAGCTTCATAACGAAAACAAGCAGCTGCTGAACAATCGTGTCCAAATCGAGGAGAATGTCACGACGCGCGTCAAACGTGAACTGCTGTCGCGCGAGCACGATCAGGAGGCGCGCCAGCGAATGGATTCGAGTGTGCTGTCTTCACTGACGGCGCGGGTGGACGCCTTGTCGCAATCGTTAACATCAGGGAAATCGACCCAGAGCGCAGGCGATATTCCGGTCGGACTGGGATTCGATGGTGGCGGTACGGGTACACAACCTGTCACCGGACTGGTCTGGATCAATCCGCTGGATGCCATCGATACGGATGCGGGTGCGGCGAATGGGAACGGTCTGTTGCATCAAGTTAGCCAGTCAGCAGGTAGTGCAGCGAGCAGCGCCCGTGAACAGACCAGCAACATCGCACGGGAGTTGGAGACCTTGCGTCCTATGTATACCGTCCCGCGCAATGCCACACTTATTGGTTCGACCGCTATGACCGCCCTGGTCGGCCGTGTGCCGGTGCGAGGTCAGGTGCGCGACCCCATGCCGTTCAAGGTCATCACGGGGGCGGACAACCTGGCCGCCAACGGTCTCAGCGTGCCCGGTGTTCAGGGTATGGTGTGGAGCGGCACGGCGATCGGTGATTGGACATTATCCTGTGTCACCGGCCGGCTCGATTCGGTCACCTTCGTTTTCAACGACGGGACCATCCGCACGATTTCCAGTGATGACCGCGGCGGCCAGTCCGGCGGTACCAACCGGCCCCTGGGCTGGATCTCGGACCAACAGGGTATCCCGTGCATCACCGGCGATCGCAAGACCAACGCGCCGGCGTTTCTAACTCAACGTATTGGTGTCATGGCCGTTCAGGCGGCGGCCGATGCGGCGGCCGCAGCCGAGACCACCTCCGTCGTCAGTGATACCGGTGCGGCGACCAACAATGTTACCGGCGATGCCGGCACCTACGTGCTCGGCAAGACCATTGCCGGTGGCAGCGATGAGGTTGCTAAGTGGCTGCTGGAGCGCCAATCCCAAAGCTTCGACGCTGTCTTTGTGCCGGCCGGTACTGGCATCGCCATCCACGTCGACCGCGAACTCCCCATTGATCTCGATCTTAAAGGCAGGAAACTCAATCATGCGAAATCCATCAACCCTTATCACCGCGCTAGGCTTGATTAGTCTCGTGCTGTCGGGCTGCGCCAGCACCAAGGACGCGGTGTTGCCCCAGGACGGTCCTCCTATGAAAGCAATCTATGAGCAACACATCCAGGAGATGGGCGCGCGCGATCCTTTGGTGGTTCGTGAGGCGCTGGGAAATAGTCCTGTTGTCGATGGCGAGGGCGCGCTTCATGGTTATACCCGAGAGGCCTACAACGAGATCGACACCACCTTCCCCCGGCTGCCGAATCCGAGCATGGTGATGTATGTGTTTCCTCACCTGGCAGGCGACGAGCAGGTGCCGGTGCCCGGCTATGTGACGACGTTTTCTATGTATGAGCGGGTCGAATACGCACTGCCGGGTGAAGTGCCGATCAAGCGGCAACGGAAATGAGTATGACGAAGTTTCTGTCACGCGAATCATCTAATCTGTCTCACGATCCAGCGGAAGCGCCCGTGACCACGGCGTCGGTCAAGCATTTGTATGATCGTCCGCCTTCCTTTACCGATCTCCTGCCCTGGGTGGAGTACGATCCGGACAGCCGCACTTTTCTGCTGGAAGACGGAATCAGCGTGGGGGCCTTGTTTGAGATCCTCCCCGTCGGTACCGAGGCCCGTACACCCCAGTTCATGACGCAACTGCGCGATGCCATCCAGACGGCACTCACCGATGCCATTCCCGAAGACGATGAAGCCCCCTGGATCTTGCAGGTCTACGTGCAGGACGAACCGAGTCTGCAAGGGTTTCAAAAAGAACTGGCGGACTACGCACAGCCGGGCGCGAAAGACACGGCATTCACCCGACACTTCCAGGATATGTTCTCGCAGCACCTGGCGCGGATCACCCGTCCCGGCGGCCTGTTCGAGGATACCTCGGTAACGGGAACCCACTGGCGGGGACAGGTGCGCCGTGTACGCGCCACGCTCTATCGCCGCTTGAAGGTGAAGGGCAAGACGCCGTCAGCGGTCGAGGTGGAAGAAGCGATGAACGATGTGGCGATCAAGTGGGTCGCCTCATTGGCCTCGGCCGGCATTCGCGTGCAACGGAGTACCGGCAAGGACCTCTACGAATGGCTGCTGAAGTGGTTCAATCCGAAACCTGCGATCGCAGACGGTGATCCCGACAAGCTGTTGGAGGTCGCCCCGTATCCCGGCGACGAGGACCTCCCATTCGGCTACGACCTGGCCGAGCGACTCACACTCACAATGCCACGTTCGGATAACGAATCCGCCACCTGGTGGTTCGATAATTTGCCACATACAATCGTCACGATCCAGGGACTACGGCGGGTGCCGGAGGTAGGGCACATGACCGCCGAACGCCAGGCCGGTGACCATGTTTTCTCACTTTTCGATCGCATGCCAGAGCACACCGTGATGGTACTGACCCTGACGGTCAAACCGCAGGATTTCACCCGCAACCACATCGCCCAGGTCAAACGTGCCTCCGTGGGCGACTCCGCCGAGGCCGCACTGACACGCGAGGATGCAGAACTCGTCGAGCGGGAGATGGCACAGGGTAACAAGCTCTATCCACTGGGCATCGCTTTTTACGTGCGCGGTGATAATCCCAAGTCGCTGCGCGCCAATGTCAATCAGCTGAATGCGTTACTGCTGCCCAATGGCCTGCAGCCGATCCTGCAGGAAGCGGATCTACTTGCGCTGGACAGCTACATGCGTAACCTGCCGATGGCCTATGACGTGTCGATGGATAAGTCCAGCCGCCGCTCGCGGTTGGTCTTCTCCAGTCATACCGCCAATCTGTTACCCCTATACGGCCGATCGAAGGGAACCGGTCATCCAGGCTTGGTCTTCTTCAATCGTGGTGCCGAACCTTTGACCTTCGATCCGTTGCATCGGGCCGACCGTAAGAAGAATGCCCATATGCTGATCCTCGGTCCCACCGGGGCGGGCAAGTCGGCGCTCCTGGTTTACCTGCTGCAACAGATGGCCGCAATGTACCGCCCACGTATTTTCATCATCGAGGCCGGTGGATCTTTTTCACTGTTGGGTCAGCACTTCCAGGCCCACGGCGTCTCCGTCAACCAGGTCACCTTGAACCCAAATGTAGATGTGAGTTTGCCACCGTTCGCGGATGCCTTACGCATGCTGGATAAAGAACGCCGCGTGCATCTTCCCAAGGATCCGGATGAGCTGGTCGATGATGACGACGAGATCGAAGGCGAGGGCGGCGGTCGGGACATTTTAGGTGAGATGGAAATCGCCGCCCGGATCATGATCACCGGCGGTGATGAGCGTGAAGATGCGCGCATGAGCCGGGCCGATCGGCTACTGATACGGAATGCCATTTTCCTGGCTGCGAAGACGGTTAAAGAAAGTGGGAGGGATCAAGTGATCACCGAGGACGTGGTCACCGCCTTGCAAACAATCGGCCGGGATCAAAGCCTGCCCGAACACCGGCGCAACCGCGCGATCGAGATGGGCGATGGCATGGCGTTGTTTTGCTCCGGCCTTGCCGGCCACTTTTTCAACCGGCCCGGTACCCGCTGGCCGGAGGCCGATGTCACCATACTGGAAATGGGTATCCTGGCACGGGAAGGTTACGAGGATCAGCTCACCGTGGCCTACATCTCCATGATGAGTCACATCAACGATCTGGTGGAGCGACACCAACATGACGCCCGGCCCACGCTGGTTGTGACCGACGAGGGCCACATCATCACCACCAATCCGTTACTGGCCCGCTACGTGGTCAAGATCACCAAGATGTGGCGTAAGCTCGGTGCCTGGTTCTGGATAGCCACCCAGAACCTGGAAGACTTTCCCGATGCCAGTCGCAAGATGCTCAACATGATGGAGTGGTGGCTGTGTCTGGTCATGCCCAAAGAAGAAGTCGAGCAGATCGCACGCTTTAAAGATCTGACCGATGTGCAGCGTAGCCTCCTGTTATCGGCACGCAAGGAACCCGGAAAATACGTTGAGGGTGTGGTGCTCTCCGATAACATGGAAGCCCTGCTTCGTAACGTACCGCCGCCGTTGTCGCTGGCACTCGCCATGACCGAGAAGCATGAGAAGGCTGAGCGCGCGGCTATCATGCGTGAGCAAAACTGCAGCGAGCTTGAGGCTGTTTATGTCATAGCAGAGCGTATTGCTGCGAATCGCGGTGGTTAAGGTGGATATCGGAGCACTCTCATTCTCACTCCGAAAATGACTTGGGTCGACCCTATTTAGGTCAGTCACTGGTTGAAGTCACAAGTGAGAGCAGCCGTTCAGGCTTCTGACTTATTGGGCAGAAAGCAGCTGCGGACATTTGGCCATCTTAGAAATTTAATGCCTGTGATACAACTTGTGCTGACGGGGATTAAATGAAATGATCGCATATTCTTTATTGCTACCACACAGAAAATCTTAAGGTTTCCAAATTCTAGCGATATCTATTGCACTACCATCATCAAAAAGAAAAGCAACGCTGTAACGGGCTCTCGTAGAAATTACGTATAGAGTATTTTGGGGAGCATCTGTTGTGGTATCATCAAAAACCCCTTTTTTTCCTCTCAAAAACTCCCTATGATTTTCTGTAGGTATAATCAGAACTCTTTCAAATCCAAGCCCCTTCGATACCCCAAAATTATAACAATTCTGATCTTCGCACAGATCAAGTCTGGTTCCTTTATTTAACCTCAATATAACAGGTTTAAAAAGCTGGATATAACTAGAGACGTGCTGCTCTGAAACTGTAAAAATCCCAGTGTGATTTGCGAATTCATCAGGTACTTGCGTTACGTTTGAAGTTGTTTCCGGATATAGATTTTCATCAGCATGTACTAGATGTGCGAAATCACATATTGGCTGTATGCATCGCCAACTTACATTCATGCACTCTTGCGAAAATCCGATAGATACAAATCTTTCTATCTTTTCAGTATTTGTTTTAGGTGTTTTTGTTGTTGGGTGTGTTGAGTAAACTGTTTGTCTAAAATCCCCAACACATGCGAATGATAATTCATCTATCTTTGAAATAGCTTCGATAATATCAAAGTCCCACCCCACCAAATCTTGAACTTCATCTATGAAAACGGCATCATAAATACCACTTAACCTACCAATATTTTTCTTTTTGGATTCCTTGTATATCCTATAAGCAAGTTTCGATAAGTAGGATGTATGCGCTTTACCGCTTGATCTTGTTAGGTAGTGAATAGGATTATACTTACCGTCTCTCTTCTCTGCCGTACCAGGAATATTCCTTCCCCCTCTTTTATGAGGGTCTCCTGCCTTATTAAAATTTATGCCAGGAATACGATTCGAGAAAATACACCGTTGATAAGGTCTGATCATATCTTCTAGCAAAAAAGTAAACCATCCTTTGATAACTATTTCTGTAGGCTTGTAGCCATTAAGTTGGCATATTTTTTTGAATAATTCTTTTTGGTTATTCTCTGTATAAGTAAGTATTAATACGTGCTCCCCATTGGCGGCTCTCTCAAGAGCTTCTTTGGAGATTAATTCTGACTTTCCTGCTCCAGCACTTGCCAGAATCAGTCTCTTACTCATCGAAGTTCACAGCATCCAAGAGATAATCAGGAAAAGTTATTTCTTCGTTGTTCTCAAAAATCCGCATTGCAGAATCCACTTTTCGTCCACCAGTTTTTTCTCCTTTGAACCAATCTTTCAAAAATTCTTTTTTAGTTTGTAAATCACCAGTATTGTACTTTTTATAGGTTTGGGGGGAGAGCATTATACCCGCCAGCTTATCCAGCTTCACAACGTTATCTGAATTACTCTCTATAATAGCAGGTTCCAATGAATAGCTTGAGCTGCCTTCTGGAGAAAAGACACTGATAGTGTCATCTTCATAATCTTCTAACCACTTCGTGATGTTTTTTTGATAATCGCCGTCATTATCTTTGACTATTCTTACTGGATGCTTAATGGGTTTGGCAATGTTGAGATAATTCTTAAACCCAATTCCCCGCACAACGATTATATCAATGCCATTTTCTTCTGGAAGAAATCCATATTTATCTAAATAGATTTTCTTGAGAACAAGTTCATCTGATGGTCCTTCTACTAGTATTACTTTTTGAGCCAAAATAACCCTCAAAGTATCATGACCGGGAAACCTCTTTAGAGTCTTAACTGTTTTTGCATCAAGCTCTTTAAACCTCGTATATGCACCCGCCAAAAGACATAGCTTGTTAATGCTGAGTTTGTTCAGCACATAAGAGCTGTGGGTTGTTAGAAATATCTGCTTTCCTTGGTTCTTCTTTTCAATACTTGAGATTAGCTGCACAAGATTGATATGAGACAGATGGTTTTCAGGCTCTTCAACCATAATCACGTCCATATCCTGCGCTTTATTTTTAAGAGCCAGCTTAATCTGGATCTGATTTTGCTCTCCTTTCCCTATTTGATTAAAAGAAACATCATCTACAGCCAACTGAAGGCTACTTTCCCAACTTGTTGTAGATGCAATATCCGCAGTAACTTTGAGCGATTTTTTGGTTATCTCATTAGCAGTGTCCAAATTATCGTTTATCGCCTTTACTGCATCTTCTTCATCAAACTTCGCTTTAAGTTGTCGATAGTTAAGATTGAGCGTTGTCCTGTCATTTTTTTCTAATGCGGCGCTAATGATGCCATTTATATACTGAGTACGGCCATATGTTGGATGTAGGCGCGACGCATCAACAAAAAGACAATTTATTCCCTTGTTGTGTTGATTTACACGGTTCCAGGCAAAACTAAACCACTCAAAAGTATACATTTCAACGGGAAGCGTTAATACGCTATCCGGATTTTCAATGAATGATGCATAGGCATTCGCTAGTTCAGGGTCAAAAAATATTCTGACAAAAAGTCCTTTTGTATCTTGTTTCTCAGAATTATTATCGCCTTTTAAATTTTTGGGGCCACCATCTAAATAGGCTTCAACAAGTATCTCAGGAAGGGTTTCTTGGCTTTTATTGCCAGACAAATAAGCTTTAATGCATTCATTGTTGAATAGCTCTGTAGTTAATTCAGATCGTAAAGGCTTGCCCCGATAACACCCGTTTAGAACCACCTCAATAGCTTCTAGTAAAGAGCTTTTACCACTTTCATTGTCGCCAACAACGATATTAATATCATCGTTGAACTCAAACGTTCGATCTTGAAACTTTTTAAAATTCTGAAGCCTCAGTTTCTTTATAATCATGGCAACCTTCGGGTTATGAAATAATTCTTCGTCAGTGTCCGCTATGGGTTGCGGGTTCAACCTATCATTATATGGAGCCAAATGGCCTCTTTTAGTCAATCAGTTGTTCACCGGCGTTTAGTAGCTGACTCCTGCTGCCGTTCCCAATAATTCTCATCACACACTGATCTAGCTAAAGCAAAAAACCACGCCGCACCTTGAATTGGTTTTCGGTTCCGTGAGCTCCACCCGGTGAGCCACGATAGCCCATCTTATTGTCAGTGGGTCATTCGTGCAAATGATAAGGAATACACATTCAATTAGCTTTGTTTTGCCGACGTCGCTTGTTTTCCTGCTCTTCGCCGGCAGCGTTGCGCAAGCGGCGAGTCAGCTAGCAACAGGGTATCCTCGCCTCATTGAAGTGTTTACCTCGTCCGATCTGTCCATCACTGGCGGGGCTGTTACAAACTCGGCTCCAGGTCGCCCGACACCCGATCTGCAAATCTACAATCTGGATGGCATCCAGAGCATCGAGACGAAGTTGTCCATAGGCCTTACGGCCGATCCAGAGCAATCCAAGCGAGTCGTACTACAACGCTTCCAGCAACTGCACGATGATGATCGCGCACAGATGCAACATGCCGCGATGGGATTAGCGAAGGCAGTGCAATACGGCGTCGACCGCTATCCGGCCATAGTGTTTGACGGTCAGGTGGTGGTTTACGGTCTCACTGATCTGGAGGTGGCACTCCAACACTACCGAGCATGGCGGACGGGGAATCAGCCATGAATGCGTCGCGCCGCGTGTCTTTCTTCTTTGCCACTGTGCTCGTGTTACCGACCACCGGGTATACCGGTGCTATCACAACACCGGAGATCGTGGCCAAGACCACAGCGGCCGCGTTTTCCTGTATGCAGTGGATGCCTATAGGAACGTGTTTCTGGCTGCGCTGTTCATTGTTTGGTTGCAGTGTCAGGACCTCGCTCAAGGTCGGTCACTACAACCCGGATCTGGTGGTCAGCAGCTACAACGAATTGGGTGGCAACCCCTGGACAGAGATCCGGGCGACGCTGGGCCTCGCCCAGAAGGCAGCGGCGAATGGATTGCTCGGTTCATTGTTACCGGTACCCATTGACAGCGCCGGTAATCGCACAGAAGGGACTTCCCATAACCGCGACCACAAGAATCTGGTCTTCCGCGAGACCGATGCCATCGGTCATCCTCTCAGTTCACTCTCCGGAATCGTGTCCGGTGTGGGCTTGTTGTGTCAGTCGCAGACTACATCCTTTGTTCCCTATTTCCAGTCCGGACTCGATGCGTTGTCCTGGCGCCAGGAGGTGCCGGAAATTTTTTATCCCGCGAGCTTCATTCCCGGGCTGCGTGAGATCGGCACCTGGCCGTTGCAGACCTGGGGTGGGGTATATCCACGTACCGGTTGGACCACCCAGGCCGAAGAACCCAAGGCCGCGGCCATCAATGCGCAACGGGCCGGTGACATCGTAACCCGCACGGCGCAGCCGCATGTGTACGTGCCAGTCACAGGGTCATCGTCTTCTGGTCAGAAGGTCTGGCCACCGGGACCGCTGATGGAGAAGGACCGCCGTACCGGTACCTGGCAGATGATGGTCCCGCTTAGCGAGTCGAGCTGTAGTGTTTTTGGCACGAATGATCTGGCCAGCCTGACAGGCTGGGGAGGAGGTCGGGTCGATGACGCGGGCGACTATGTCTGGAACCTCTGGCGGCCTTACAAGTGTTGCCAACGGCGCGGCCAGTTCTATCTGTTTTCTATCGACTGGATTGCTTATCCCCCATGAAGAAAAAACACGGTTACCCAATGACCACAACACCCGAATCTACACAGTTCAATCCACGGAACGCGCGCGCGTTGCTGCTGCTTGTCCTTATATTATGGAATAGCGCCTACGCGGCCACCAAGGCGCCGACGGAAGACAGTCTCTGGTACTACGAGATCGGTGGTGCGGAGCCGGTCTCGGCACCGGCCAATCCCTCGGTGGTTTCGGTCACCCTGGGCGGTTCGGCGCAGCTCGGTCTCGGTTACAGCTGTGGCAAGTTCGATCCCGTCGCGGCGGTTACTAATACGCTGAACGACATTGGTTCCGGTGTCGACAATATGCTGAACGCCATGACCGCCGCGGCGAGCGCCGCCATCGCGTCCCTGCCGGCGCTCATTCTGCAAAGGGCCAACCCCGGGCTCTACGACATGTTCCAGAACGCGCTGCTTAAGGCCGAAGAGACCATGCAACTCGCCACCAAGTCTTGCGAGCAGATGGAAGCCGAGATCGCCCAGGGCAAGAATCCCTATGCCGATCTCATCACCTTGTCCAAGGGCAACGACTGGAAACTTCAGATGGGTGTCGGTGGCAACGACGCCGTGACCGCGAAGGATGCGGTCGAGACATCCAATGGTGACAACGGCGTGCCGTGGATCGGTGGCCAGGCCGGTGGTTCGGGTCAGCCACTCCTCGAGTTCACCGGCGACATCGTCAAGGCCGGCTACAACCTCAATATGAACCGGCCACTCACAGCAGTGGGTCCGGTGCCACCAGCTGCGGCGACCCGCCTGACCGAGGTCTGGGCCACGCCCGCCGATGCCAGGGACTGGGTCGTGGATGTGGTAGGCGAGAACATCGTGACCACCTGCGATACGTGCCGCAAGGACAGCATTCCCGGCACCGGCCTGTTGCCGAAGCTCTATCAGGAAGCAAGCACGGTGACGGTGGAACTTCAGAATCTGGTTGTCGGTACAACGCCGCCAACACTCGCGAACCTGGAAAACATCACTGCGCCCGGTGTGGCCATCACGCGCCAGGTCATCGAGGCGATTCGGGAGATGCCGGCCTCCGAGCAGAGTCTGATCATGGGCCGGCTGGTCTCGGAGATCAGTACCGCGCGCACGGTGGAAAAAGCCCTGTTCGCCCGCCGACTGTTACTCACGGGTCGACAGGTGCCGGAGGTGTATGCCACCGAGGTGGCCCGCGAGCATGCCGATACATCCATCACCGAACTGGACAAGGAAATTGAGAACCTCCTGTTCGAGACCCGGGTGCGCAAGGAAGTCGTCTCCGACACCGTGACCATGTTGCTCAAGCGAGCAGCGGCACGACGCCAGACATCTTTGAACACACCCACGGTGCCGACGATTGATCCCAGGCCTTTGAGCAATGGCCGCGTCCCGTAACCGGTTTGCTATGCGCAGACGCTGGTTCGTAATGCTGACACTGTTGGCATTCGGGTTGGCGTTGGGCATTGGTGCCTTTCTTTGGCAATCGGTGCAAACCTCGTCCGTTGCCGCTATCCAGACCGGGATCGATGTGTTGAAGCCCGTGTTGACCACAATCCGATTTCTGCTGATCGGCCTGGTGGCACTGTCATGGCCGGCGGTGATCCAAGGCCTCCATCGATGGGGCCGTGTTGATGAGGCAGGGGCGGCACGCTTGCTGTCCCTGCGTTGGCGGATCGTCACCTGGCTGGTCGTGATCGAACTGATGCTTGGACAGAACCTTCTGGGCCGGTTTATGTCCGCATTGCAAGGAGCCAGTACATGACCGTCGACAGCTATCTCGAACTGTTTACTACCCTGTTCGGCTGGGCCTTCTACGGCATCCTTTGGGATGTGCTGGTGGGAACGGGCATCGTGTTCCTTCCCTTTCTTGGTATTCTCATCGACAACTGGCGGGAGCCGGCGGAAGGTGGTGAGTTCGGTACCGTCACCGGGTTGTCGCTGCGCCGCATGGAGCTGGAAATTTTCATTGCGTTGTTGGTCGTGGTCCTGGCCGGACAGCCAGCCGCGCTAACACCGTTGAACGCCGGCACGCTCAGTTATATACCGCCGCCGACCTTGATCGATCCCACACCCACCACGGCGACCGTCGCCGCCCCCCAGAGTACCTATGGCACCACCGGATTCGCCGGTTCACCCGCGACCGTGAACATCCCGGTTTGGTGGTATGCAGTGCTGGCCATGACCTCAGGCCTAAATCATGCAGTGGTCGAAGGCCTGCCCTCGGCCGCCGACATGCGCACCTACGAGCAGCAGGCCCGTCTCGCCACCATCGCGGATCCGCGCCTGCGACAGGAAGTCAGTGATTTCTTCAGCCAGTGCTACATCCCGGCGCGCTCAAAATACCAGGCCGAGCGGCCGGCAACGGCTGCGGTCAATACGCTGTTGAGCACCTACGGGCCGGACGATCCGGACTGGATGGGGGCGCATGTCTATCGCAACACGCCAGGTTATTACGACACGCTCCGGCCAGCCATGCAGATCTCGGGCTGGACCTACAATGCAGCGCGCGACACGGAATATGATCCAGCCGCACCGCCCACGTGGGGCAAGCCCTACTGCAAACAATGGTGGGAAGACGGCTCGATTGGTCTAAGAGAAAAGCTGATTAACGAGGCCGATGCGACATCCGCCGGATTTTCAGGCCTCGTTGTCGCCGTGGCACCGGCATTGGCTAGCGAGAAGCAGAATGACGCTGTCGCCCGGACCGTACTCACCAACTCACCGCCGAGCTGGTCGAACAACGACCTCGTAGCAAACAACTCCGGCAGCACTGGGTTGGTGAGCACTGCGGAGAACTTCGTAAAAGGGGGGCTGGCTTCAGGCGGTGTGGTCGCGGCATCGGCCATGTTCTCGGTAACCATGACTGCGGTTCTGCAGGCACTACCCATGGTGCAGGCCGTGCTCCTGCTCGGTATATACGCATTGCTTCCCATGGTCGTGGTGTTGTCGCGTTACTCCATCTCTATGATGGTGATCGGCGCCATGGCCATCTTCACCGTGAAGTTCTGGAGCGTGCTCTGGTACCTGGCGCTGTGGGTGGATCAGAATCTCATTCTGTCCATGTACCCGGACGTCAATATCTTCCTGCAGATCTTCTCCAACCCTGGCGAGCACGACATCAAACGCATGTTGCTCAACATGATCACGACCAGTCTCTATCTGGGTCTGCCGCTGCTATGGAGCGGGATGATGGCGTGGGCGGGGGTACAGGTGGGGCGGTCGATCAACAACGCGACCGCGCCGCTGGCTCGCCCGGGAGAGGATGCTGGTCGACAAGGCGGAGCGATAGGGAAGGCTGCGGTGAGCCGAGGAGTCCGCCGCTAGTTACACTGCAAGTTAGTCTTCGTCATACCAGCCGTAAGGATCGGTTCCCGCATCCATCCGCCCGGTGCGATGATTCAACTCACCCGACAGATCTGAATCGTGGAGTCGGCGCTCCTCGTCATGCCGGATTTCCGTCGAAGCAAAAAGCTCAAGTAGCAAGCTGTATATAGCAACTACAAATCCAACACTAGCCGATATAAGCCTTCGAATGACAAGCCTGGCCTCTGCGTACGGCTTGGGATTATTGAGTGGTTCTTTGCTCATCGCATAATAATAAAGGAGGCTGCCCTATTGGGAAAGTATCAATTTACGGCTGGTAAATAGCTGTTAGTACCTTAATACTCGAACTGATTGTACTGCAAAGCGCAATACAGTATAGTGCAGTACATTTGCAGGCATCCTGGGAGAGTGTAATGGCTACCACCAAAACTGCGACGCTTACCATCCGAGTCGATCCTGGCTTAAAGGAAGCGCTGCGAGCTGCTGCGCAAGCGGAGCACCGATCTATCGCCAACATGATAGAAGTGATGATTCGCGAGCATTGCGAGAAAAACGGTATAGCCATAGAACAAACACAAGAATCAGATCAACGTGGGGAGCGGTCATAATGATCAGGACGGTTAAACAAGCGTGTCGTTTTAATCCTGTCATTCAGGATTACAGAATGAGCCAGGGAATTGAGAATCTGGCTGATCTTATTAACGACGCGGGTGACGGTAAAGAGTTCTTCTCACGAAACTACGTCACCCACGGCATGGAGCAGCTCTTCCGTGAAGGCATGCTTCGCCTGTCAGGCAAGTCGGATCAAGCGGTGTTTGAACTCACCCAGGCCATGGGTGGTGGTAAAACCCATATGATGATTGCGCTGGGCCTGCTGGCTCAACACGCGCATTTACGCCCTGAAGTTCTGCCCACAGACTTAAATGAGCGCTTGGACTTCGGCAATGCACGAATCGCAGCGTTTAACGGCCGCAACAATCCTGACAACTATATCTGGGGTGAAATTGCCACTCAGCTGGGTGAGTCCGAAAAAATCAAAGAACACTGGGTAAATGGCCCAAAGTCTGTTGACCAGCAAAAATGGAAAGAGATCATCGGTGACACTCCCACGCTGATTATGATCGACGAGCTTCCACCTTATCTGGATAACGCAAGCACCCAGGTCTACGGCTCCGGCACGCTCGCCAACATGGTGGTGTACAGCCTGAGCACCCTGATGAGTGCAGCGCTGGAACTTCCGAATTGCTGTATCGTCATTGCCAACCTGACAAGCAGTTATGGCGCCCAAACCAAAGCGCTGAAAGAAGCCATTTCGAACCTGCAGCAAGAAACCCGCAGGCAGTCGATGACCATTACCCCGGTACAGTTATCGGGTAATGAGATTTATGAAATCCTTAAAAAGCGGCTGATTGATGAACTGCCCGATGAACAAACCATCAGCGATGTTGCAGAAGAATACGCTCAGCAAATCAAAAAAGCAGAGGATGGCGGATATATTATTGCCTCCAGTATTGAGCAAATTGCCGAGCAGGTAAGAGAGACCTATCCCTTCCATCCGTCATTCAAACACCTGGTGGCTTTGTTTAAAGAAAACGAAGGCTTCAGACAAACTCGCGGTTTAATGCAGTTTACGGCTCGCCTACTCAAGAGTGTGGAGCAACGCCAAACTGACGATGTGTTCCTTGTTGGCACACAGCATCTGGATCTCAATGACGAGCAAGTTAAAGACGAGATTGAACGAATCTCGCCAAAACTGATCCCAGCCGTCACCCGAGACATTGCCGACAAAGGTGACGCTATTGCGGAAAGCATCGATGCAGAACAAAGCAACGATGCGGCCAGTCAATTAATGACGCTCTTGCTTGCTTCATCATTATCTCGCGCAGTTGGTGGCCGTATAGGTCTATCGGAAAGTGAGATTATCGAATTTCTCGCGGCGCCGAACAGAAAAGCAGATGAGTTCTTAGATGCTATTCAAAAGCTACGTGAACAAGCCTGGTATTTGCACCGCGAAGACCAGCGCTTCTTTATCAAAGAAACTGAAAACCTTTCGCGGCAGATCGAGCGTAACGCGAAAGAAATACCGCAGCCTAAAATTGATCAGGCCTTGATCAACCGGCTCAAGGGAATCCTGCAACCCAATCGCCGCAATGCCTACCAGGAAGTGCAGATTCTACCGCGCATGGACGAGCTTAAATTGAGTGGTCCTCGTGTCCTGATCGTGATCAAGCCTGATGGCAAGGTACCGCCCAGCGAACTCACCAATTTCTTTGAGTTTCAGCAAGAGAAGAACAACCTGCTGGTACTCACCGGGCAAGACAGCCTGATGGCGGATGCAGTGGAAGATCGCCTGCGTGAGTTGTATGCCATTGAACAAATTGAAAAGCGCCTAAAGGCTGGTGATACCTTGTATGAGGAAGCCCGCGACAGGCTCGAAGAGGCTGAGGGCCGCTTTACCAAAGCCTTATCAGCGGCATACAACACCATATTGTTCCCTGGCATTGATGAAATCGATGGTTCAGAGCGGCTGCTCAAAGTCACCATCGACAATGGTTTGAAAGTCGGCGAAGGCGACCAATCTGCCGAGGCTCAAATTGAAAGTCTGATGGCAGACCCAAGAGCCAACTACAAGCTGGCCGCAGATCTGAAAAATGACTTCAGCCAGTATTTTGCCATGGCGGAGTCTGAGCTTTGGCCTTCCGGTGCAGGCAACCGTCGTACGCCGTGGAAAGACGTGGTCAACCGCGCCAAGTGCAATCCAGGCTGGCCTTGGATGCCCGGCAGCGGCGGTATGGACACACTGAAAACCGAAGCCCTCAAACAGGGACGCTGGCGTTTAGGAGAAGACGGCTACATTGAAAAAGGCCCCTTCCCTAAAGAAAAAACCAGCGTCAATGTTTCGCTGATAGGGACCAGTCCGGAGACTGGCGAAACCTTGATTAGTCTGACACCGAGAAACGCAGGCGAAAGCCCAGTTATTTATTACTCAACCAAACCAGAAGTACTGGAGACAGATCCAAAAATTGATGATCCGGAGAACTTCAGTACGACAGAAGGCACTCTCTACTTCAAGGTCGCCGACCCAACCGGAAAGTATGAGAGCGGCCCTGCCACTCGATGGCTGGCTGATCTGAAAATCAGGCATCAAATCGAACCATCCGCAGACAAGCGCAAGGTTACCTTGCAGTGTACGCCGAAAGCCGACATGTTCTACACGCTGGACGGCTCGAATCCGAAAGACGGAAATCCCTACAGCGATTCGTTTGAGGTGGGTTCGGAAGCTGCCCGCTTGCTGGTTTATGCCAAATCGGGTGAAGCGACTAAAACAGCCGATTTCCAGATTCCTCATAGCGGCGACAAAACCGTTCAGATTGATGACACCAAGCCCGCTCGTTTGAACAGTGGCAAGCGTGTTCCGCTCGATACCACAGAAAAAGTATTCACGGTTATCAACCGCTTCAAAGACCAGGCAAACACGCGCTTTAAAGGCGTTCGTATTGAAATTGGTGAAGGTGAAAACACGGTTGGCATTCGTTTTGGCGAGCGGCAGATCACCGCCGCGATGATCGAGGCAACGGTGAATAGTCTGCGGGATGTATTGAACGAAGCGGATGCCAATGTCTCCATAGCGGTCAGAGACGGTATCGACTTTGAAAATGGCTTCGAAGCCAAAGAGTTCGCCAGGCTAGTTGGCATTGAGTTGAAACCTGGCGATATCGCTCAAGACGAGTAATCGCCAAAACAGGGGTTATGAATATGGCAAAGGCAACATCAAAGACAACCAAGGCGGCGGTGAAACATGCAACGCTTGGCTTTGGTGTGCCTGCCACCAGCGATCCTCACCACTTTAAAGTAAATATTCCGAAGGCAAACACCGGCAAGGTGCAAATCAGTGAGTACCTTGGCTTGCAGGCACAGAGCGACGAATTTGCCGTGATTGATCGCGTGTTATTAGACCGCCCTCGCTGGACGGCCATTCGCGCAGAGGTACAACGCACCTTCAATGCCAGGCTCAAGAACCACGATGTCAAAACCGCCTCCTGGAAGGTGGGCGAAAACGTTGTGGATCGACTGCTGGGTAAAGAGCTGTGCGTCTTAGCCTGGGCTGTGGAAGGCATGGATATGGAAAAAATACCGGTTGCGGTGCGCAACTGGCTGGCGCTTAGGCCAGAGGAGCGATGGTGGCTGTTTGGCATGACCGCCATGAGCACCGGCGGTATTAATGATGGTGAGAAAGGCTGGCGCCTCGCATTGCGTCATGCGCTGGGTGATGTTGCACAAAGCGAGCAACTGAAACCCCGCGAACGCAAAATTGTACGCAATCAAATACAGGAGTCAGGCGTGCCTTATCTGGACCTGTTTGGAGACGAATATTAAATGGTAGAGTTAACTCCATTCGCGCTGAAGGATGCGCCATCGCTGATTGAGGCAGTATATCCAGTTCAGAAAGTATCTTTCGAAGCACAGCAAGAGAGAACATCAGTACAAAGCCAGACTTTGACTGGTCTAGGCTCATACTGGAAAGGCCGAAAGCCTCTCATATTGGTTCGAAGCATCATCTTGGGCTCTTTGCTGCCTCAAACCAATAACAAAGAAAGAGATCTAGAAATATTTGAAATGCTTTTGGGTTTTGATCCAGTGAGCCTAGCCAAGCGAGCAATAACATTAGGTTCCATCAAGCCAACTGATATTATTTCAGCTATTACCCTCCACAATCCATGGGACTTTTTTTCTCACAACTTAAAAAATGATAATGAACGCTTTAGAGAAGTCAGCGCGTTACAGGCACCTTTCAATAGTAATGAATTAGGATTGAAAATTAGGTGGCAGAAAGAAGTTGATGAAGATGAAAAAATACCACTTTTTAAGAAATATTTAGATCAGATAGCGACATATGAAGAGAAATCATTGTTATGCAGACGTCCAGAAGAATGTGACCAAGCATGGCTATCGAGCCACATCTGGGAGTATGTCAATTCACACCTCTCCTCCTTCTCCATCAGTGCCAATAACATTAATTCTCTAGTAGAGCAGCTTGGCATACTCAGATTTGGACACAAACCAAAAGTTGGAGATGTATTCTCTGGAGGCGGTTCTATACCTTTTGAGGCAGCAAGAGTTGGTTGCGATGCATTTGCCAGTGATCTGAACCCCATAGCATGCATGTTAACTTGGGGAACGACAAACATTATTGGAGCGCCGCCTAAAGAAAGGAAAAAAATCGAAAGCGCTCAACAAAGGCTCGTGGACGCGGTTGAGGAAGAGATAAAAAGGCTTGGGATAGAAAATGATAGCGAGGGAAATCGAGCCAAAGCATTTTTGTGCTGCCTTGAAACAAAATGCCCAGAGACTGGATGGCTGGTTCCTCTCATCCCGAGTTTGGTTGTTTCAAAAAGTCGAAACGTAATTGCCAAGCTTCGTCCAGATTATAATTCAAAACGGTTTGAAGTCGATATCATTCCTGATGTTACATCCAAAGAACTTAAGCAGGCGGAAAAAGGCACTATCCAAGACGGGAACCTTGTATATGAGCTAGAAGGGAAAACCTATAGAACTCCAATTAAAACATTGAGGGGTGATTTTAGGCACCACGACGGGTCAACCAAGAATCGTTTGCGATCTTGGGAGAAAGGCGACATCAAGTCGAGACCAGATGATATCTTCCTAGAAAGGATATATGCCATTCAATGGATCACTAAAGAAACTGTAGATCTAGGAAGGCAAGAAACCTACTTTTCTTCAGTAACTGCGGATGATCTTGAAAGAGAGCTAAAAGTAGAGTCGATAGTTCGTGAAAATCTGGCTGAGTGGCAGCAGCAAGGAATCATTCCTGACATGGAGATTGAGCCGGGCGCTAAAACTGACGAGCCAATACGAACAAGGGGGTGGACACATTGGCATCATATGTTCAGTCCAAGGCAATTACTTGTTGCAGCTATTGTTAAAAAGAAAATTCTCGAGCAGGAAGATGATGTTCAACCAGCGCTGAATTTGTCTTTGGCGAAGATGGTCGACTGGTCCAGCAAGCTTTGCAGATATGGCACGGGTGCAGCAAGAGAATCAATCACTCAAACTTTTTACAATCAAGCATACAATACAAATTATTCATATGGTGTTCGCTCTTTTGTAACCGGAAAAAATTATTTATTTCTCACCAGTTCCAGCAGTGCCACCAATGGACAGTTGCAGATACAAAATCAGCAGGCTGCTGATCTCGTAACTAACTGCGACTATTGGATTACCGATCCGCCCTATGCAGATGCTGTCAACTACCATGAAATCGCTGAATTTTTCATCGCTTGGCTACGCAAGAATCCGCCAAAGCCATTTGATGAGTGGACCTGGGATTCCCGCCGCGCGTTAGCCATCAAGGGCTCGGGTGATGACTTCCGTAAAGGTATGGTCAGCGCCTATAAGGCGATGGCTGACCATATGCCCGACAACGGCATGCAGTGCGTGATGTTTACCCATCAGGATACCGGTGTGTGGTCGGACATGATCGGCATATTTTGGGCGGCAGGTCTTCAAGTGGTTGGTGCTTGGTACATCGCGACCGAGACTAGCACCGAGCTTAAAAAAGGCGGCTATGTGCAAGGCACCGTCATTCTAATGCTGCGCAAACGGCCTGCGGGGGAAAACGCTGGATTTAAGCAGCGGCTGTTGCCCGCTGTACGGGCGGAAGTGAAGCGCCAGATAGAGACCATGATGCACCTCAACGATGAGGTGAAAGACAAGCTGGGTGAACCCGTCTTTAACGATTCTGACCTGCAAATGGCCGGTTACGCGGCAGCTCTGAAGGTGCTGACTTCTTATACCCATATTGGGGGTGAGGACGTAACCAGTTTTGCCCTGCGGCCGCGCACCAAGGGTGAAGTGACCGTTGTCGATGAAATCGTGCAACAAGCCGCCGAAGCCGCAAACAGTTTGCTGGTGCCGGAAGGATTGTCTGCCGATACCTGGCAAAAAATAAACGGCATTCAGCGCTTCTATTTGCGCATGATGGATATTGAAACCACCGGCGCCTCAAAGCTCGACAACTACCAGAACTTTGCCAAGGCATTCCGGGTTGAAGACTACAACCGGGTGATGGGTAATATGACCGCAAATAAGGCGCAGCTGAAGCGGATCCCTGAGTTTGCCTCACGCGACCTGACGGACAGCACTGAGATCGGGTCAACCTGGCTTGGGCACTTGGTCATTGGCTTGCAGCAGATACTCAATGAAAAAGAGCCTCAAACCGTGATCAGTCAGTTGCAGGCAGACTTACCAGACTTTATGGAAGTGCGGCCGATATTGATTGATATGCTGACCTTTATCGAGAAGAAAGCGCCAGAGAAAGCCACCCGTGACGCAGCCGAAGTGTTGGGTGCGCGCTTGAAGAATATGCGCGCTCTTGGCCAATGATGATGGTGAGCCAATGAAACGATTAGTTGGGTAACGACCACGGATGGAGATTCCGCATCAATGAGTATTCGTCGATTTTCATCGCGTACCCATAGGCTCGATAGTGGCTTCCTGCTGGAGCATCTCAAAGGTGCTCGCAGTTATAAGCGCATCGCAGGTTACTTCACGAGTTCGTTATTTGAGGTGGCCAACGAGCTGATTGAGTCTATCCCGGATGTCAAAATCGTCTGCAATGTTGATATCCATCCCGACGACCTGAAAGTGGCTCAGCTACGCGAGTCCAAAATGATTGGCCGGTGGAATGAGCAGGATATAGAAGCCGAAAGCTTGCTCAACCGTGACCGTTACCGCCGCCTTGACAGCTTCCTTGCCAAGCATGGTCAGGTAATCCGCGTCGCACCTGATAGCATTTGTGGTTTTCTGCACGGTAAGGCCGGCGTTATTGAGCTGGCTGATGGAAAGAAAATTGGCTTCATTGGCTCCATGAACGAAACCAGCAGCGGCTGGCAGCGTCATTATGAAATCCTGTGGGAAGACGAATCACCGGAAGGCGTGCAATGGATTGAGCAGGAATTCGAGTTTTTGTGGAACGCTGCTCGCCCGCTGCCTGAAGCGGTTATTCGCGAAGTCAAACGACGCGGTTATCGAAGAGAAGTGCTGTTTGAAGATATTGTTGAAGACGATGATATCGCACCCGCAGCGCTGATTGAGTCCCCGCTTTATCGCCAGGGATTTGCCTTGCAGCCCTGGCAACAAGGGTTTGTCAGTGAGTGCGTTCGTCATTACCACAACCACGGTATTGTGCGTTTATTGATTGCCGATGAAGTCGGTCTGGGCAAAACCCTGTCGATGGCCACTGCGGCGCTCTCGCTGTGTTTGCTGAGTGACAGGGAGAACAAGAAGCGCAAGCCCGTCATTATTTTTGCCCCAGCCACGCTCTGCGAACAGTGGCAAGTTGAAATGATTGATAAGCTGGGTATTCCTTGTGCCCGCTGGCAAACTCAAAAGAAAGCCTGGTTAGACCCTGAAGGACGAATCATCTCACCCACCGGACAGGAAAATATTGCAAAGTGCCCACTTCGTGTGGGGATCGTATCGACGGGCCTGATGATGCGCGATTCCCTTGAAAAACAGCACCTCCTTGGGTTGCGCTTTGGCGTGGCCATCTTAGACGAGGCGCATAAGGCACGAAGCAGACAGGGCTTTGGCAAAGACGCTGGCTCACACAACGAGTTACTCTCCTTTATGCGAGAAATCGCCGCACGATCTGACCATGTCATTTTGGGCACGGCAACGCCTATCCAAACCCGTCCCGAAGATTTGTGGGACTTGATTGGTATCCTCCATCAGGGAAGCGGTAATTTCGTCCTCGGCAACGACTTCGCCAAATGGCACCGCCCGTCAGAAGTGCTGCCGATATTATCTGGTGAGCAACGCGTAACAGAACCCAGTTTTGCCTGGGAATTACTTCGTTCCCCCTTGCCAGTCGTCGATTCAACCAACGAACAATATGCACGCCGCCTATTCAGCTCTCTTCGCCAGGATATTGGATTAATTAATCAGAATGACAAGTGGGATATAAAAAGCACACTTTCTGATCTGTCTGATGACTCCCTGGAATACCTTGAAGATGAATTGGATAGAAATATCTCGGGTGCAAGTTTTTTCCAGCGGGAAAATCCCTTTATCCGTCATGTCGTTTTACGTAAACGTGTAACGCTTGAGGATGCCGGGCTTCTGCCTCGCATAGGCGTCGACTTGCATCCCGACCGGGAATTATCGAAGGAGGTTCACCAATTTAACAGCTTGTTTGAGGGTAAAGCACTGAGAACAAGTGAGGACTTCCGACAGGCCTATGCGGAAGCGCGACACTTCGGCAAAGCCCTGGCTCAAAGTGGGAAAGGTAGTGGCTTCATGAAAAACCTTATGGAGCAGCGGATTTGCTCGAGTATTGCTGCCGGGTTGAATACTGCTCGAACGCTACTGGAAGGACGGACTGTTCGTGAAGAGAGTGATGAGCAGCTAATAGAAGTCAGGGCCGAAAGCCCGGATGAAATCGCCGTTTTGGAACGGATGATAGCCAGGCTTGAGCGCATCGAAGAAGATCCTAAGCTGAACGCTGTCATTCACTATCTTGAGCAGGAAAAATGGCTGAAGTTTGGCGTAATTATTTTCAGCCAGTATTACGACACGGCGAAATGGGTCGCTGACTCGTTAGCCGCTCGATACCTAGATCAGCCTGTAGGTTTATACGCAGGTGCAGGCAGAAGCCGACTTTATCAGAAAGGTGATAGCGTAAATATTGAAAGGGAAACGCTTAAACGCATGGTCGCAGAGCATCAACTTGAAATCATGGTTGCTACTGACGCTGCCTGTGAGGGTTTAAATCTACAGACGCTGGGTGCGCTTATCAATGTTGATTTGCCATGGAATCCGACAAAACTGGAGCAGCGCATTGGCCGAATTAAGCGTTTCGGGCAGGTGCGCGAGAAAGTCGACATGCTTAATCTCGTCAACGAGCAAACCGTAGACGAAAAGGTTTATGAAAAGCTATCAGAGCGAATGCAGGACCGTTACAACCTGTTCGGCTCCTTACCAGATACCATTCGCGATGAATGGATTGAGGACATTGAAACCATGGGCGAAAAAATGGATGAATACATTAACGCCCAGAAACAGGCCAATGGCTTCGATCTTCGTTATACCGAAAGTATGTCGCCTTCCGAAAAGGATTGGCGTGATTGTTCAAACGTACTTTCACGCCGCGATTTTACTGAATTGATGATGTCTGGGTGGAGTGAAAGCAAATGAGTGCTGGAAAAATGGTTACCTACGATCAGCTCATGCTCCCATTAATGAAAGCGCTAGTTAACCTGGGCGGCTCAGGCAGCATTGACGAAATCTACGAAGAAGTGGTCGAGCTCGAAAAGTTTGACGAAGAAACTCTAGCCGTTTTACACAATCCAGATAAAAGCAGTCAGACGGAGATTGGCTATCGATTAGCCTGGGCACGAACTTACCTTAAAAAGGCGGGGTACCTCGAGAACTCTTCACGCGGCATATGGACATTGACTGAGAAAGCGAAGCAGGCATCTGAAATCGATAGCCGAGAAATCGTGAATTACGTGCGCTCACTGGACAAAAAGAACAACCAAAGTAGTACTGATCCAAGCGACCCGGCTACGTCAGTAGATGACTCCCCCGAAGAGGTTCTGGTCTGGCGTGAAAGGCTGCATCATGTTTTGGTTGAAGAGATGAGTCCAGATGCCTTTGAGCGTCTTACACAGCGCATGCTACGTGAGTCTGGCTTTGTGCATGTCGAAGTTACCGGCCGTACTGGTGACGGTGGTATCGATGGGAAAGGCATCGCCCGCATTAACGGTTTGATGAGTTTCCATATAGCCTTTCAATGCAAAAAATATAAAGGCTCTGTGGGCGCACCAGAGATTAGAGACTTCAGGGGCGCCACAGTTGGTCGCGCTGACCGGGGGATGTTTATCACGACAGGAAGCTTTACCAAAGCGGCAATTGAAGAAGCAAACCGAGATGGCGCTGCTCCCATCGATCTTGTAGATGGAGATCAGCTTGCCGACAAATTGAAAGAGCTGGGGCTTGGCGTCAAAACGGTGCTTGTTGAAAAAGTGACTGTTGAGGCTGATTGGTTCTTAAGCCTGTAGTCAGCTATTACAGAAGCATGCACAGATTGAAGTGCATTATTTATACTGATAATTAGCAGGCATGACAACAAAGAGAAATTGTACGCTCAATGAAGGTAAAAAATTCTGCTATTACTTATACCGCATACGACTATCAAACTTTACAAGGGGTTAAACTACTTGCAGAGTGGCTTAATAGTCCAGCGCGATATGCGAGAATGGCGTTTGAAGCGGACAAAGATGCTAATGATACTCCCGAAGGCATAGATGATATTGTATGTGAACGACCAGACGGTGTTAAAGATTTTTGGCAAGTCAAATTCACACCATCACCCGAAAAGGAAGAGAATCGCCTAACTTGGGATTGGCTTTTAAAAATTTCTGGAAAAACAGCCAGGTCCCGTTCAATTTTCAAAAAACTTTATGATGCTATTTCCGCTGTACCTGCCGAAAGTCTCGGTGATGTAGTTCTACTCACCAATAAACTGCCTGATAGAAGTATGGAGTCCTGTATATCTGACTCAAAGATTGATTTTGACCGGATAGATGAGGGTACGAAGGATGAGATCGTTCGGCAATTGGGAAGCAATAAAGCAGCCGTATTTCTTGTATCAAGATTGACAGTTCAGCATAGTGATGGTGACTATCACACGACAAGTCGTAGTGTCCGAGCAGATCTTCTAAAATTCTCGGATGACGCAGGCGTTGAGCGGCTTATTTCGAGATCGCGTGAATGGGCGATGTTTCAAAATAACCCGCCAGAAAATGGTTGGATTCACCTTTATCATGTCAGAGAAGTCTTATCGCCGAAAAGACCAGAGTCTATACCGGAAATATTTTCCGTACCTGAAGATTATTGTCTTCCCGATGCTGATTTTCACAACAAATTATTGAACAAACTCATTGGTTCTAACGGCGAAATTATTACTTTAACAGGCAAGCCTGGAATTGGTAAAAGTACGTACTTGTCGTTTTTGTGCCAAGAGTTAGAAGATCAAGAGATCCCATTAGTACGTCATCATTATTTTTTATCACTCGGTGACTCAACAGGAGATCGATTAAATCCAAGAATTGTGGCGGAATCTCTACTTCATCAAATCAGCAGTTTTCACACGGAGTCAAATGCTGATACGTCCAAACCAGAAAACTTACGCGATGCACTTATAGCCTGCGCAGATTACTACAAAACAAAAGGCAAACCCTTCGTGGTACTCATTGATGGGCTAGATCATGTTTGGCGTGACAACGCTAAAAATAAAAAGCCATTGGATGAAACATTCAGACAATTGCTGCCTACAACAGATAATCTAGTAGTATTAGTTGGCACGCAACCAGTTGATGATGAATTGCTCCCCGGAACACTGCTTGCTCATTCACCTAAGGATGAGTGGCTTTGGTTGCCTGAAATGTCAGGTAATTCGATCTACGAATTTTTAAAACTTCATGTCGAATCTGGCCGTCTATTTTTGAACTGTCATGAAGATCATGCGGATGAAGAGATTCAAAAAAGCGCCAAAGCGCTTGTAGATGTAACGAATGGCTATCCACTATATGTGATTTACTCATCTGAGTTTCTTTCTCATCATGGTCTAGCACTTTCTTCCTGGCAAATAGAAAAACTTCCGCCATGCTCCAGTGGAGATATTACCACTTATTATTCCGAATTATGGCGAATTCTCAATTACAGGCAAAAGGATGTCCTTCACCTCTGTAGCAGCTTTCAATTTGCCTGGCCGAGACAAGCGATTGCCACTGTTGTAAAAGATGAACACGACTATGCACCTAGTATTGATGCAGTTTCACATATGCTATCAGAGGGTATATCTGGAGTTAGACCCTTCCATGAAAGCTTGGTGGTTTTTGTTCAAAATCAGGATGAGCACCAAGAGCGAATAAACGCATTGCTGCCAAGTGTTTGCAAATGGCTGAGTTCAGAAGCCACAATACATCTTAAAGATAATTGGCTTTGGACAAGCTTGGCTAGGGCTGGCGACTCTTCCACGTTGCGACAGGGAGTAACCCGTGACTGGTTCCTGGATAAGCTTATTGTTGGTATGCCTGTTAGGTCATGTATTCGACTGCTGTCTGAAGCAGAAACCTATGCATTTCGGGATCTTAATTATGCAGAGGCATATCGACATCGAGAATTAAAAACAAGATTGATTAATGGTCCTGAGTTCCAAACATGGGATTTGACCAATCTCGAAGCACTGTCGTTAGTGGGTGCTGACGTGCCATCTCTGAATGAGTTGATCTCCGGCAATAGCGAATATTCTCCTCTCAAATTATCTATATTGGCAATCGCTTTGTGGAAACGAGGTGAGCTTGAGCAAGCCAAATTATTATCAAGGAAAGCCATTGACCGATATCGTGCCAGAATAAAATTGTTGTCTTCACGACACTCACAAGACAGCGAAACTGAAGCAGCTACACTGATAAAAGCCGGTGTGTTGACTGATAGCTTAAACTACGACGCGATTTTTGAAGATGGAAATTTCTCTAATTGGCCAGATGGATACATTACTAGCTTTAGAAGCGCTTGCTGCACAAAAAATGATCTCGGTTTGCTCTTCAGAGGTTGGCTATGCTTACCTAATGATTCAATTCATGCTGGTCAAATCGAGCTTGATGCAATCAGGTTAAGCATTATGGAAGATGCTGATATTACCTGCAGGCCTGAATACAAACTATTTTCGTCCCAAGGGTTATCGAGTTTTGCAGACACATACTCTAAAAAAACATTCGCTAACATCACAACTGAATATTTTTATGGACAGGCAGACAACGTTTTTAAGGTGGAGGCCACAAAGAGCTATCATTGCTGGTTTTTTTCATCTCTTTGCCTGAGATTATCCGCAGGAGGAAATTTCACTTGGTTGCCTGTAACCGCAACATCCGAACGAGTGGATATTTCAAATCATTACGATTTACTCAATGAACTAGTGGATTTAGTTACGCATGAGCTGTTAGCAGGAAATACATTAAACTTTGATTTGGTTTGCTCGATGTTTCCGTCAGCCTCCGTTATAGATGAGTCACAATGGGATACACGTAGATCTAATATAACCTTAAAACGAAAGTGGATTGAAATCGCGGCAGACTGCCATCTGATAACAACCAAATCTAAAATTACATGTGATGAATTAAAGCATACGGTTGATTCTGGCGTGTTTAGGTCTGACTGGCTGAGACTTTGGTATAAAGAGATCGGCCTTAAGCTACTGAGTGATGCTGCTGCTGAATGTCTGATAGAGTTTGAAACGCGCCGGCAGGCAGAAGAGCTAGAAGAAACGATTGAGAATTCTAACGCTTATCTCGAACTTGCTCAAATAGCATTCCGACACAGCCAATTGGCTATTTTTTCAGCATGCTTACGAAAAACTTGGGATTTCGTGCTTGGTTATGGCCATCACAAAGATCCAACTATATTTGATGTTTTAAAATCTGTGGAATATCTTTCTGCTGCTGATCAAGATTCCGCACTCAGAATATTGGAAAGGATATCACCCATAGTTTTCAACATATCCAATTTTACCGATGGTGATGAAACCAGACACTCAAAGCACTCAATATCATCCTTAGTGGCAAGATTAAACCCGCAAACAGCAGCCTCAATATATGATCAAGAGCTTAGCGACGGAGAGTGGTATTACGCTGAAGAAACAATTCTTAGGTTGCTTGAAAGATCTGACTTTTCTTCCCCTGTTACAAAGCACTTATACCTGACAGGGTTACATTCTAGTTGTTACCAAATACTCAGAGGAAAGCTTGAACAAGATGACTCTGATGCAACTGAAATCGCGGCTCAGGTAGAGAGTCTACTTGGTATTAAAGTTCAAAACCAAGCTGAGAAGGGGCATTCAAAGACTGACGAATTTGATGAAAAAATCACATTGCAACCATCAGACTACCCGCCAGAGCAATTCGAAAAATTGGTGGTTGAACTAAAAGGAAAAATTAGCACCAGCAAATTTTGGAAGACATGGTACACGTACTGGATCGAGCAGAACAGAGAACTTGAGTTATTGCAGCAACTACTTCCGCACGTCTTGACTTTTATCGATCGCCATGATGACAAACGATACTTATTAGATTTGCTTTTTTTCAGCCAGAGAAAACTAAACGGTAAGGCAAGCGCATTTAATTTGTTGGTTGCAGCTCATAATGCAATGAATGGCTGGTCTGATTGGTATGAAAGTGCAGAAAACAGCATTAATCGACTTAAAATAGTTGCAGAGCAATACCCTCAGAAAATTGACGATTTTATAAGACTAACAACATCACAGCCAGATAGCTGGAAAGATAAATTTGGCGCTCTAATTATTCCAAATGACAAGCTCGTATTTTTGCTAACGCACAGCGGCAGGCACGAAGAGGCGCTTCAGTTAACACTAAAGATGGTTGAAGCGTTGGAAGATAGTGTACGCAATCTTAGGCTTACAAAGCCCGACTGGGACTGGCGGCGAGACGACTCTGTTGATGCGGCTCTAACTAAATCACTACTTTCAAGACTTAAGCTTCCAATACCCTCTGTTAAACTATGGGCACTCGATCAACTGTCCGTTCTTCTAGTAGATCGCTATCCAAAAATCGAAGATTTGTTAATAGAAGACTTGGCGAGTAGAAAGCAAGAGTCAGAATGCATAGAAGTGCTATGTGTATTCTACATGGCGAAATTAAAGGGATATGCTTGCCCAAATGACTTGGGCCGATATATTGCCGCTAGGTCTACATTGTCTGACCTGCTTCTCCTCGAACTAATCTCTAACCCAAAAGATTTCGGGGCATACGCAAACCAATTTTTACCGGTCATTCATCTGGATGGTGATAACCACCGATTCGAATATTACCAGGGTAGCCATGTTCCTCTTCTATACAATTCATGGCTAGAAAAAGAGGAGCAAAGGACCGGCATTCCTTTCACAGAGTATTACCAGGCTGAATGGAATAACACATTCGAATATCAGCCATCATCATCAACAGCTATTGATTATTTCCTTGGCAGTGATCGAGAACGCGCTACCGGGCAGTTTTATACACAGGCCAGTCATCGTGGTCGTTCCGCATATCTACGCACAATAGAGGTAGCAAAGCAATTCTATGGCATGCCAGACTCCTATGCTGAACATTTATCAATACTTGCGTTACCCATCGAGCCGGCTTACATAGGGCTCAATCCTCAAAAACCGAAATGGCTACCTGAATGGGAGGGAGAAGTACTCCCCAACAGGGATAGCCTGACTAAGTTCGTAGAGCATGCTTTGGAGAATTTCGTTAATTCTGACGAATCTCTAGATTTGTTGGCGTTTTCATTGCCTATCAGAGTTGAAGGCAATAATTGGATTGATCTAACGGTTGTAAAAGCTGTGACTGATGTAGGCTCAGCAACAGGTTTACTAATAGAAGAACGCTCTGGCTGCTTATGTGTTGGAAACCTTCTTGAAAAATATTTAGCTTATGAATTTAGCAATAAAAATAGAAGCGAGAAGACAGTATTAGCTGTTACGTCATATCCATTTAATAGATATGGACACTGGCATTCCGATATGGAGGCACGAGGCTTATACATTCCCAAGTGTGACGTTGATGGTAAAAAGGTTGTTGGCTCGACCACTAATGGACTTTTTTGCTATTACATTGGTCAATCCAGAATAGGATTTTCGTCCTTTTGGTTCAATCAATGGAAACCTATTCATCCGAAAGGCATTCGCTCACTTTGTGGTTCTTTTACAGTGGCCAACAAGGAAAATGTCAGTGCTTGGTTAAATGTAAGAGGCTCACAGTTTAGTAGCGTTTATATCTGCAAAGCTAAAGTACTTACATCTGAAGACGATTTTAGAGAATTTAACGAGCAAGAAATTGTGTTCGTCATTAACTAATTACCTGTGCCGATTACGTATTGAGAGGTGTCCCCAGCCCTTTGAACAGTTGATTCCAATTTTATAAGTGAACGACTGCCCATGGGTTAAGCTGTCAGGATCTGCGGCAGCGATTCAAAGTAAACCTGATCCGGGGTTTGCCGATCAAGGCTCGTGTGCGGCCGGCGACCATTGTAAAACCGGAAGTAGCGATCCCAAAATAAATGGTGACAGATTTATTTTTTACTAGTGATGCAAAATAAAGTATGTTTGAAATGGAAATGATCCAAGTTAGATCAAGTGCTATACGTGCCGTTGGCTACGATCAGTCAATGCAACGGATGCGGATCACTTTTGATCAAGGAGACAGTTATGATTTCTGCGGTGTGCCCAACTCAACGTTGAAAACTCGCACGATCTTGTTGCCTTCCAGGTCGCGGATCTGTACATCTTTTTTTAGGTCTTCAAGTTTGAGCATGAGTTTCCTTCCTACTATTTCTTTTCATCCTTGATGTACCCTGGTGCGATGACAAGGTTCTCTACTCCGTAGAGTGCTTGTCGGTTTTGAAGCCACAGATGGTATTCAGAGCCTTCCATGCTGTGGTCTTCTGAGCAGTCCACATTCCATCGGCGAAGGACATAGCCTGCGACAGCAGCGCGTACATTGACATTCAACACGCCATTTTCCATGGCGTAGTCTGTTTCTATTGTTTTGGGATGCTTAAGACGTGGGTGCGGCACGATCTCCAGTTCGACGATTCGATTCCACTGGATATCAGATTCCCGTGTTTCATGTTCTTCGACAGTGCCGTCGATGATCGCTGGGTCGACTATACGGGTAATGACGAAATCCGAAAATCTCGATCGTCTACGGTCGTAAGCGCGGACGTGCCAGCGCAGGCCATTATCGACCAGCACAAAAGGCACGATGTCGCGTGTGGTTCGCCCACTGCTCAGAGAACGGTAGGTAATTCTTGCAGCCTTCTCTTGATGGATGGCGCGGGTTAGTACGGACAGTGTCGATAGCGAGGGCTTGTTTAGTTGCGCAGGGGTTTCGCACGCAATGAATCCCTTGTGCGTGCCGACGAAGTCATCGCCAAACCCGTGTGCAAGGGCGGCCAATGCCTGGTTGGGAGAGTAGTCGAATATTGGCTCGAAAACTTTCGAGCGCGTGTACACCTTGGCCTTGGTGTCGTACTCCAGATTCCCCGGAGCCAACTCCTTATATAGGGTGATGTCACGCGTCGCTGCGGCGGCCTTGATGCCAAAGCGACTCACAAGGTCATTTCGGCCAATGGTCCCAAGGAAGCAAACCCTGAAGTCAATATGGGATAAACGTTCCTTTTGAGACTGGCTCATATCTCCTAGGTCGGCTTCGGACATATCACCATCTGTTCTTGCTGCATTCGTGTTTGTCATGGTTGCTTATGATATTAAAGAAATCATGTCAGAGTCAATATAATATGTTGACATCATCAAAATGATTATGATTAAATAAGCCTATTAACCAGTGGTCTTTAGCATGGCGCTAAATGCCATATCGCTGACCAGAGAATGAGAATATGAGTTTCACCGAAGACAAACTTAACCGCATATACCAGAGGACAGAAGGGTGCTGCCATATTTGCCGGAAGCAGTTGAGCTTACGCAATTATGGAGTGCTCGGAAAGCGAGGGGCTTGGGAAGTTGAGCACTCAAAGCCGAGGTCAAAAGGCGGCACTGATCATATGAATAACCTCTATGCCGCCTGCATTCCATGTAATTGGAAAAAGGGGAATTCATCGACCACATCCGCCCGGTCTACAAACGGCTACCGGTGTGCGCCGCTTTCCAAGGCGAAGCGGGGTGAGAATACGGTTGCGGGTGGAGTTGTGGGGGCACTTGCCTTCCTGCTGGTGCCGCCGCACTTACGGTTGGCGGCTGCGGTCGTGGGTGGAGTTGTTGGTGCGGTAGTGGGTAAATCATACGAGCCTGACTGAAGGAGCTCTACATGTGGCATGACAACGAGACTACTGTTGACTATGTCAACTTCCGGCTTGTAGCCAAGGCCTGTGCAGAGCTCGTTCGGGACGCAGGGGGCGAGCCTATCTCTGTTGGCATATCTGGTGGTTGGGGTATGGGCAAATCCTCTCTCGTTCGAATGGTCGCATCTGAATTATCACTTGACCAGGATTCCAACAAGACAGCAGATGGACAGGGTAGCACAAGGTATATAGTCGTTACGTTCAATCCATGGCTCTATCAAGGTTTTGAAGACGCTCGAACGGCACTTCTGCAAACAGTGGGGGACGCGGTTCTCAAGGAATCCGAGAAGGACGCTGGTCTGCTTGAGAAGGCCAAGTCGCTTGTTAAGCGAATTAATCTTCTGCGGCTGGCTCAGCTCGGAGGAGAGACGGCTGCGACTATCATCACCGGGGTTCCTGTCGGTCTAATTGGGAAGGTGGTGGAATCCGGCACGGAAGCTTGGAGGAATAAATCTGTCCAGGAAGGGCATGCTGCACTACAGGAAGCACAAAGTGCTACAAAAGGTCTGTTGAATGAAGCTCAGCCCATTTCACTCCCCAAAGAAATCCAATCATTCCGGGATGCGCTGGAAGATCTGCTCGAAGAGCTAGGGATCACGCTGGTTGTCTTTGTCGACGATCTCGATAGGTGTTTGCCGAAAACTGCAATTTCCACGCTGGAGGCAATTCGCTTACTGCTGTTTTTGCGACGAAGTGCTTTTGTCATCGCAGCTGATGATGTCTTCATCCGCGGTGCTGTACGGGTGCATTTTGCGGGTACTGGCCTGGATGACGATATCGCAACCAATTACTTCGATAAGCTGATTCAAGTGCCGCTGCGTGTGCCAAGACTTGGTCCCAATGAAACCAAAGCCTATACCGCATTGTTGTTCCTGGAGCGCGCCCATCGCAATGGCCAGCTTGACGCTGAAAGCTTTGATGCTGCGAAATCTGGTGTCGAAACGCGATTACGAGAAACATGGACCGGAAAGTCTGTAGACCTGGCATTTCTCGAAAGTCTCGCTCCACAGGGCGATTCTGAGCTTCTGGGTTTGATGGGATTGGCAGAGCGATTGGCTCCGCTGTTGTTCAGTGCAAGCACGGTTCAAGCAAATCCGAGGTTGGTTAAACGCTTCCTCAATACTGTATACCTGCGAAAAACTCTGGCTAAACCACAAAACATTGATGTGGATGTCCAGGTTTTAGCGAAGTGGCACCTTCTTGAACGGTGCGATGAAGCAATCGCGAACGCGCTTGCAGAAAGGGTTTCTGCTGAGAACGAAGGCAAAGTTGAAATTCTTCGCGAGGCAGAGGAGGTTGCAAAAGAGGAGGATCAAAAACTTCCCGAACTCTTTGGCGACAAAGAGTTTTCGCGTGAGTGGCTCCAGCTCGAACCAGCTCTTGGCGATATGGACTTGAGGCCAATATTGCATCTAAGTCGCGACAGTACGATCAGAGATTTTGGCGCGGATGAGTTAAATGCCGCTGGGAAGACGTTACGTGATTCGCTGGTTTCTGCTCGAACATCAAATGATGCATTAAAACAGCAGATTCGAGAGGCCGGAGATATTCAATCAGGTCTTGCTATGGCAAGGGCGTGGAATGCAAGGCGGTCTAACAGAACCTGGCAGAAGCATGAAGAAATTTTGATGTTGACAGAGGTTTGCCGCATCCACCCAAGTGCGGGACCGCGTGCTGCGGCCTTCATTAGCCAAGCGCCTATTGCTCAACTTGCTCCCGGTTTTGTTTCTGCTTTGACGGAGTGTGATTGGGCGAGGGATGTTCTGGATAAGTGGATGAGTGGTGCGGAGACACCGGAGCCTGTGAAGAAGGCAATCGTTAATGCGAGGAAGAAATAATGGGTACCTCCGCATCGAGTGCGGGAGCGGGCACGGGCGCGCCCTTTGATCCTCCATGGCTGGATGATGCTGGCGCCGGTATTGATAGCGACTACGCGGATGTTCCCCTCAGTCCGGGTGCAGCACCCTCAGACGACGCCAATAGCACAGAGGGTAGTGAGGATAATCAGAATCCGACGACACCACCCGTAGGCCCTGCCAACGCCCCACCGGCACGGTATCAACAGGCTCGTGGTGCTTTGACCGGGTTTGTACGATCTGGCAGCAGCTCCGACCTTCGCCGAGGTGTTTCAAGCTTCGTGAAGAAGGGTATGGGAGGATCATCCAGGGCTGCGGGTCGAATGCGGACGAGCGCAATTGCTGCATCGTCTTTGGGTGGATTTCTTGCTACGGCTCGCGACGGTTCTGATCCAAGCATTAATACCTGGGTCGACTCAATAAAGAATCGCGGACTTTCTGCGAAGGAAACAGCTCTCGAGGTCGTACAGAAGTTGATTCCAACAGGAGGAAGTGTTGACGAGGATTCAGCCAGACACTCCATGGACCACGCTATTGCACATCTCTACGAAGTGGAGCCGAATGCCGATATTTTTAATTTGACGGATGATCAAATCGCCAACTTGATGGCGTACACGGTGGCTTATGATGTTTATAACCGGGTTCAGCTTGAACTTGGCCAGGTATTCGAAAAGCTGAAATATGCTCCCCAGCTAGTTCAGAACCGCTTGGGGCAGGTACTCGATTACGTAATGGTGGTGGTCAATCGATCAATGCAAAAAGCCCGTGCCGGAGATGCGCCACGAGCCATGAGGGAGATTGCTAATGCCGCTCTTCAAGATGCGCTGACGGTGTTTGCTGAATCATGAAAATTATCTGTTCGAGTGTTGATGCATTGCCAGACCCTCTGCCTTCAGGTGCGCTGGCATTTACATTCCTGGAGTCGTCATCGCAGCCGGGAGTTGGTCGTATAGCTCATGGCTGGATTCGAGAGCTGGAAAAGGAAGGTTATGCCCCGTCGGTTCCAGCGTGGGATTTTGTACTTTTTTGCTTTGCTGTCTATGCTGCCGATGTGTCCGTTATCCGCAAGGAAAGCGCTGATGGATGGACTCGTCAGATTGAACTTGATATCACACTCAATGACCCCTCGCCATGGGAGGCCAATCGTCAGCTTGTCGAGAATATGTTGCGAGTATTGACTGGCGATTTTTGGACGTTGCAGTTTTCAGCAGGTGGCCCTGTCCCACCCAGAGGACAGCGCCGGCTTTGTGATCGTGATTGTGTTGCTTTGATTTCCGGGGGGCTCGATAGCCTGATAGGTGGGATCGATGCTGTAGCGCAAGGCCGTAAGCCAATCTTTGTGTCACAGCGTGCTTTTGAGGATTCAGCCCGACAGATTAAATATGCCAATGACCTTGGTGGTGGCGAATGGCATCAGCAGTGGAGTCACCGTGTTGTATTCAAAGGTAAGAAAGAGACATCCACAAGGGCTCGTTCGATGGCCTTCTATGGTCTGGCGGTGCTTGCAACATCACTACTGCCAATGGATAAGACAGAGATCCTTGTGGCGGAAAATGGGTTCATAAGCATCAACCCACCTTTATTGCCAGGAAGGATGGCCAGTTTTAGCACCAGAACTACATACCCGCTATTCATGTCCATGCTTCAGGAACTGTTGTCAGGTCTGGATATTAAGGCCAGTCTAATCATGCCCTACAGATTTAAAACCAAAGGGGAGATGCTGGAAGAATGCGCTGATCAGTCATTGTTGAAAGAACATGCTTGTGACACGACCAGCTGTGGTCGTTTTCGCACCTACAATCGCACGCACTGTGGACGTTGTGTGCCATGCATGGTTCGCAAGGCTGCGATCCAGCATTGGGGGCAAAGTGATACGACACATTATAAGTTTCCGTCGCTATCTTCCGCAGGCAAAACAAAGGCGGATGATCCCATGGCCGTGGCTTGCGCAGTTCTTTCTTCTGAGCAACATGGCATCGATTCTTTTCTGGGGGCCACATTATCGTTTGCCTCTCAGGTGGATCGGTCTCAATACCGCCGTGTTATTGAGCAGGGATTAAGAGAGCTTGCTGTTGTGCTTCGTAGGGACGGCATAATCTGATGGATTTTCATTGCCACTTGGATCTTTATCCTGATGCCCGAAACGTTTATGCGGAAGCATCGGATAGGGTTGAGTTTGTTTGGTTGGTCACTACCAGCCCGAGAGCTTTCGTAGCAACATCAAAAGTCCTTCCAGCCTCCGATCGAGTCTTTATTTCTCCTGGTCTTCACCCAGAAGTGGCAGATAAGAAGTTCGGCGAGTTAGATATGTTGCTTTCTCAGATGGATGAGTGTTCGGGGGTTGGCGAAGTCGGCCTTGATGGATCTCCACGGTACAAACAGCACTTTGAACTTCAGAAGAACATATTTCACTCAGTTCTGCAGAAAAGTGTAATTCTCGGGGGGCGCGTCCTTAGTATTCACTCCCGGTCAGCGGCAAAAGAAATTTTAGGATTACTAGAATCTCACCCAGGGTTTGGTGTGGCTGTCCTCCACTGGTTCACTGATTCACCTTCGCAACTTTCTCGGGCCAAGGAGTTGGGCTGCTGGTTCAGCGTTGGACCTACAATGTTGGCCTCGGCTAATGGCCGAAAATTGGCGGGACTAATGCCCCGTGATCGTGTGGTGCCTGAAAGCGATGGGCCCTTTGCCAAAGTTCGTGGTACGCCTGTGATGCCGTGGGAGGCTGCAACCGTGGCAACAACACTTGCCGATATCTGGGGTGTGCAGCGAGAAGATGCTGAGCTATTGCTTCGGACGAATGGTTTGCGTTTGGTTGGGCTCCTTACTGATTCCGGGGAAATACTTGGAAGCGGGCTGTAAATATGAGCTGTGTTTCGGATTACGTTTTCGGTAACGGGCGAATAGGCCAATAAGGAAGAAGGTTTGTGAAATTCATTCATGCAGCAGACATCCATCTCGACAGTGCTCTACATGGATTGGAGCGATACGAGGGTGCCCCGGTGGAGGAGATCCGCAGCGCCACCCGCCGTGCCTTCGACAACTTGATCGACTTGGCAATTGATGAAGAAGTGGCATTCGTGCTCCTGGTTGGCGATCTCTATGACGGGGATTGGAAGGATTACAACACAGGTCTTTACTTCGTTGAGAGAATGGCGAGGCTGCGAGAGGCGGGTATTCGCGTCTTTATTGTGGCGGGGAACCACGACGCTGCCAGCCAAATTACTAAGCACCTTCGCTTACCGGATAATGTCACTCTGTTCTCAACCAGGAAGCCTGAGCGGGTTGTTCTGGAAAACCTGAATGTGGCGATAGTTGGCCAGGGTTTCGCAACTCGGGCAGTCACGGACGATATTTCACAAGACTATCCGCAAGGCGATCCACAGCTCTTTAATATTGGTTTGTTACACACCTGCCTCGATGGTAAGCCAGGTCACGAGCTCTACGCCCCATGCACTGTGGACGGGCTGCGATCGAAAGGGTACCAGTACTGGGCGTTGGGTCATGTTCATAAGCGCGAAGAAGTGAGCCAGGACCCATGGATTGTGTTCCCCGGCAATATCCAGGGAAGACATATTCGTGAGGTCGGACCGAAGGGCTGCACTCTGGTTACGGTGGATGGTGGAGAGATTGCGGAGGTGGAACATTGTGACCTCGATGTGATGCGCTGGTCTCTCTGTGAGCTTGATGTTTCTACCAGCGCGACGGTGGATGATATCTATGAACAGGTACGTACAGGGCTTCAGTCGGCATTGGGCGCCGCTGAAGGGAGGCCAGTTGCTGTGCGTCTGATTCTGCATGGTGCTTGCTCTGCACATTCGATATTGCATGCAGATCGTGAACGCTGGATCCAGGAGTATCGGGCTCTGGCAACAGGGCTCGGCGGGGCTGGCATCTGGTTGGAGAAAGTTTCCATAAAGACAAAACCGTTGGTTTCTGCGGATGAGGTTCTCGAACGTGATGACGCATTGAGCGGCCTGCTGCGAGCAATCCGCGACATGGAGCTGGATGCTTCGGTTTTGGAGGAACTGGCAGATGAGATGTCCGTGCTTCGTCAGAAGCTCCCGGCTGAACTGCTGACTGGTGATGATCCCTTTGATCCAACTAACCCGGAATTTCTCAAAGATACGCTGGAGGACATCAAGGAGCTACTCGTCAATCGTTTGTTGTCCACGGAGAGTAGGACATGAAGATTCGGATATTGAATCTGTCAGCATTCGGGCCTTTTACCGAGAGAGAGCTGGCGTTTGACGAGGTGGGGTTACATATAGTCTATGGGCCCAACGAAGCGGGAAAGAGTTCGGCTCTACGCGGTTTAAAAGCCCTGCTTTATGGCATCGATGAGCGTACTCTCGATAACTTCATTCATGCGAATGACAAGCTCCGCATTCAGGGATATTTACGAACTATCGATGATCGTGAACTTGCGTTCGTCCGGCGCAAAGGCCGGAAAAATACCTTATTGACCCCCGATGGTGAAGCGCTAGATGAACAGGCGCTAGCGCCTTTTCTCCAAGGCGTGACATCGGAACTTTTCGAGTCGCTTTTTGGGATTGATCATCAGGCCTTGGTGCAGGGAGGAAATGAGATCCTTGAGCAGAAAGGAGAAGTCGGACAGGCACTTTTTTCCGCAGCGCTTGGTAGTCATGCATTGCACGCTGTACTCGGAGAACTGGATGATTCGGCTAAGAATCTTTTTCTTCCAGCAGGTTCAAAGCCCCTGATTAACTCGGCCATTCGAGTACATACAGATCTGAGGTCTGAGATTAGAAAGTGCTCGCTGTCGTCGAAAGAGTGGGATGAGCATCGTCGTGCGTTGGGCCTAACGGAAAAGGAGCTGGACAGCATTCGATCTGAACTGGGGGGCAACAGGATTGAGGTAAACCGCTTACAACGTATCCAGCGCGTTTTGCCTAAACTCTCCAGGCGTCGTGAGCTTTTTCAGGAACTGAAGCTGCTGGGTGAGGTTGTCGTCCTTCCGAATGATTTTTCTGGTCGTCGCCAGAAGGCAGTCAATGGATTGGAGACAGCTCAAGCCATCCTGGATAAGGCGATGCCTCGCCTCGAAGGATTACAGAACCAACTCGCAGGACTATCAACAAACCAGGCATTGCTGGATCAAACAGAAAGTATTGAAAACCTTCATGCCCGCTTGGGCGGTCATCGAAAGGCACTGCAAGACCGACCGCACCTCGACGCTGAACGCCAGCAACTGCTGGCCGATGCCGAGTTTATACTCAAAGAGATTCGCTCTGACCTCGAGCTCAAGGATATCGAACAATTACGTCCTGTATTGTCAAGACGACCGCACCTTGCTGATTTAGGCAGTAATAATGCTGTTCTGAGCGCCCGCGTAGAACAAGCAGAGACCAGTCTTCGAGAAACAAACAAACGCCTAAAAGCCGCTCGCAAGGAACGCGACGATATCCCTGAATCGGGTCCAGCGGAGGCATTGCACCGAGCAATAACTGCCGCCAGAAAACAAGGGGAACTGGATGCCTCGATCCAGTCCACTCAGCGCGATATTGCAATCCTGCGGACTGAATGCGCAACTGATCTTGCACGACTCACTCTGTGGGCCGGAGAGCTGGAAGATGTTCCCGGATTAACGTTATCTGGTCGGGAAAGCATTCATCGTTTTGAAGAGGATTATGACCAGCTCTTCAAGCGTACTCAGCGGCTTGAGGAGAAGAAAGACGAGGTCGCCGAATCCTTACGGGATGCCTCGCTAAGAATCGCGGAGATCGAGCGTGTAGGGGAAGTGCCGACGGAGGCAGCCCTCATCAATGTCAGATCCGAGCGTGATTTAGTTTGGCAGTTGCTGCGCCGGCAGTGGGTAGATGGTGATGACGTGTCAGCCGAGACAAGTGAACACCAGGGCGAAGGATCATTACCGGATGCCTTTGAAAATCGCCTTACTGGCGCTGATGAGGTGTCTGATCGTCTGCGCCGGGAAGCAGAACGAGTGCATGCACTGGCAAGTCTCCAGGCCAAGCAGGAGGCGGGGCAAAGGCAAGCAGACGAGATAGCTGAGCAGCTTGAGGCAACAAAGGCTGAAAAGATTCAACTTGATGCGGATTGGGTGGGATTGTGGGCTCCTTCTCAGATTGTTCCGCTTAGTCCCCGAGAGATGCGGGCCTGGCTGGATACTTTTGAAAAGCTGCGTGATCAGGTAGCGGCTTTATTTCATCAGAGTCAGAAAGCGAACGAGTTTAAGGACAATCGTACCGCGCATATCCAGCGGCTTAATGAGCAACTGACCGGGCTGGGAGGAGCGGCTTCCACATCCGAAGTGCTGGAAGTTGTACTGTTGGAATGCGAGGCGTTAGCGAACCAGCTTGATGAGTTTAAACGCACACTCGATACGCTGACCAAGGAGGTCAAGGAGCGAGAGGCCGATGTTGAATCGTTGAGTGACGAGCATCGATTGGCAACCGAGGCGCTCGACGCATGGAAGATCCAGTGGTCTGAGCAGATGCAGAGCCTGGGTCTGCAAAGTGAGACCCCGCCATCGGAAGTTGACGATTTCATAGAAAATGTTAGAGCCCTGTTCTTAAAACTGGGTGAAGCAGAAAAGCTGCAAATACGCATCCAGGCCATCGACGAAGACGCCGCAACGTTCCGCGACGAAGCGGAGGTCATGGTTGCAGCAATTGTCCCGGAATTGGGTGACTTATCTGCCGATGATGCCGTTGTTCGCCTTAACGGACTGTTATCGGAAAATCGATCAAGACAGACAAAACGGCAACAGATTGAAGAGCAGAGCGAACAGGCAACGCAGGACATACAGGATTCGAACGCTTCCATTCAGACGATGACAGATCGACTGAATGCGTTATGTGTGGAAGCAAAATGCGATGCTCATCCTCAACTTGAGGCAGCGGAACGCCGCTCGGCTGATTATCTTCGTATCAAGGCGGCAATCGATTCGGTAGAGCAGGAAATCCTGGATGCCGGTGAAGGCGGTACCATCGCGGAGCTGGAGACCCAGGCGGAGGGAATCGATCCGGATAGTTTACCGGGACGAATCACCGAGTTGAACGATAAGATCGAAGATGAGCTCGAACCCAGACGTACTGAACTTGCAGAGACAAAAGGGCGTGAAGAAAAGGAACTGGAACTTATGGATGGCAGTGATCATGCGGCGGCGCTCGCTGATCAGGCCCAGGCCACACTTGCCAGTATTCGCTCAGCGTCTGAGCGCTATATCCAAGTGAAATTGGCTGGCAAGATATTGCGTGATCAGATTGAGCGCTATCGCCAGGAAAACCAGGGACCGCTGGTCAAGCGCGCCAGCGAACATTTCTTTGCACTGACTCTTGGGTCATTCGAGAGCCTCATGACCGACTTCAACGAACGAGATGAGCCCATCCTCGCTGGTATTCGTCCGGGGGGAGATCGCGTGCATGTGGAAGGGATGAGCTCCGGGACGCGAGATCAGCTCTACCTGGCGTTGCGTCTCGCGTCTTTGGAAAAATACATGGAGTCGTCCGAGCCGATACCTTTCATTGTTGATGACATACTTGTGGACTTTGACGATGCTCGTTCACAAGCAGCATTGAACGCACTGGCTGAGCTGGCCGAGAAGACGCAAGTCATTTTGTTTACTCATCACTCGCGGGTTGTGGAGCAGTCGAAGAAAGTAAATGGAGCGGTTAATGTGCAAGAGCTATAGCTTACGATGCGATTAGATTTTCTGCTGATTAACTACAGGCCAAGTTGAGGAATCGGAACTGGCATTAAATAGTTACCGGCCACAACTGGAATGTTATGCATCATTACTACGGAGCATGTCGTGTTGGGCTTGGGGGTCAATTGGATTAGGCGGGGAGAGGTGGTGCTTCAGCGCCACTAACAGTTTTTATAAGTATGGTTTTGATGGACAGACATGAAGAGCCGAACAGAGGTCTAGCTAGGCAGTGAATGATACGCAAATAAAGCAGGGAACTGGTTCCTATACAGCAAACCTGCTTGGAAATATTAGAAGTCACTTGGCTGGATTGCAGGGCTACGACGTGATGGCGCTTGAACTCATCCAGAATGCGGATGATGCCAAGGCCGAGGAAATCATTTTCGACATCACGGACAGCGGACTCCTGGTGCGCAATAGCGGTCAGTTCACCTACTGTGGTGATCTGGATAAATCGTGCGGTCTTTTAGCCGATAGTAATTACAAATGCGATTACCACCGTATCACAGATGTTGGTAGTGGCGGCAAGCTTTCTCGTGGCGAGAATATCGGTCGGTTTGGTATAGGTTTCGTATCGACCTACCAAGTTACGGATCATCCTGAGATTCGCTCATCAGGTATCAAATTGACACTACGCCCCGAGCTGGGGCAATGGTATATCGAGCCTTATGAAGAGAGCTACGGTACGTCTTTCTTCTTGCCGTGGGCAGACGACCCTGAATCCGAGGCCCGTTTGGCACTGGGTGTCTCTCATGTCAGTACGAGTCATATCGATCAGCTTGCAGAGGATTTTTGCGGCGTTTTGCGTAAAAGCTTGCTGTTTCTCCGCCATGTACGAAAAGCCGAAGTGCGGCGAAACGGCCAATTGCTTCTGGCATGCGACCTAGACAGGGGAGAGGACTCAGATGTTATTGTCAGCTTCAGGCCGAGTGGTGAAGTTGAGCAATGGCACATCCTTCGTGCGGATGCAATTGAAGCTGCCAAGAGTCTCTACGAGATACACCCAAGGCTGGAGTCTCTCCACAGAAGCACCAAGATCAGTATAGGTCTGCGCATTGACCCCGAACCGCTTGACGATGGATTGCTCTACGCCTTCTTGCCCACTGAGCAATCGACAGGATTACCGTTACATATCAACGCTGACTTTTTCCCGGAGTCAGATCGCAAGGCTGTGATATTTGCGGGGCACCAGCATGAACAGGCCTGGAATGAGATGCTTATCGATGCAGCTGCTGCAGAAATAGCTCGCGATCCGGAGTGTTTGATGCAAATGCTCGGGCACGTGCAATTGTGGCAGATCCTAGGGCGAGCATATGAACTTTCATCCAAACAGGCAGGTCATCCCGCATGCTATAAGCAATTCTGGGAGCAGCTGAAAGAAACGGCGACTCAAGCGCATATCGCCTTGGCACAGGATGGCAGTATTCAGCGCCCGAGTGGCGTTTTCCTGCCCCGAACACCCTTTAACAAACACCAGGTGAAGGCACTGCTGGAGGTTGGGGGCAGATTGGGAGCTGAGGATCTGCGACCGTTCCAAACTGCGATGAACCAGCTAGGCGCTCCGATCCTGACGCTTGATCGTCTGGTGGGGCTGCTGGAATCTTCGATTGATCAGCAAGATGCCGGTGCTAAGCAAACCGATATAGACAAGCTGGAACATTTTTATAAGCACCTCTGGAGCATAGTAAATGACCTTCTTCCTGAGGCAGGAACGACCAATCCAGATTCGAATCCATCGGTAAAACGCTTGCTGGTTTTGCCGTTCATCGTCACAGAGGATTTGTACACTGTAACCATCAATCAGACCTACACTGCGCCAGGCGCTCTGGATGCTGCGCGCATTGCAGAGCTATTGCCCAAACTAGCAATCGCCACTCGTTGGCTCTCCGGATATCCCAAAATAACCCGACTGATCAAACCGCTCGATCTTAGTGCGGTTGCTTCGCATATCTCTTCTGCATCTGACACTGGATCGGTTGAGGGGACTATCGCTGTCGACCAGAAAAGTTTGAGGGATCTTTACACACTGTTCGCAGACCTCGATCAGCAGAACACAGTAGAGAGCACGGTTTACCAAAAACTGCGAAACCTTCCCATTTGGCAATCGAGCCGTGGCTTAGTCAGTGCGACCAAAGTGCTTTTACCTGGCAACTTTTCCGATCCAACGGGTCAGGCGGATCTGCTGGATACATCTGTGCTCACTGAATCAGCCAAGGAGTTCCTGTCTATCAAGCTGGAGGTGCGCACGCAGACCATTGAGGCCTTTGTTCAAACCGTGCTGCCGACATTTTTTGACGACGACGGGCCTCTGGATGCAACCAAATTCACACAACTTATTAACGAACTCTCTAATCATTCGGCACTTGTAAACGATGAAAACATCTGCCGATTGCTTGGGTCCCTTCCAATTGTGCCTACGCAAGATGGGAATTGGTCCTGTCCAGTCAACACGTATCGCCGAACTGACGATCTTGTGAAGGTGCTTGGTGACGAACTTCACCTTTGGCTGGACGCTAGTCGTATCCCCAATACGCGATCAGTAAACACATTTATCGACAGCTTGGGAATCCGACGGCGGCCTATTGATAGGCACCTTGTCGATCGCATGCTATTCATTGCAGAAAAATATTTGCCGACCGAGGATGCGAAGCGATCGAGCAGCGAGGCTTTTTATGTCTTGTGTGACAAGTACGAAGAATGGAGAGAGAAGAAATCATTCCTGGATGCCATAGCAGATCTTCGAATGAATGACTGTTTTCCTGCGATTAATGACTCTGAGCAATGGCATTCAGCTAACTCACTTCACGCTCCGTATCGTGCCGAGGCATTTGAGTCACAGGCCAGAATACTAGATTTCAGAAATATGAGGAGACTGAATCAGGATCTTCTGAAATACCTAGGCATAATCCTTGAGCCTAAGACACAGCTTGTGATCAACCATTTAATGCATTGTGTAAGTTTGGACAAGCCCGCGCCTTATACCACCTATCAGATTCTAAATGAGAGAGCAAAAGATGAAGAATCGCTAATTGGTACGCTAGCGGGGGAAAGATTCATTTTTGTTGAAGGCCAAAAGGACTATGTTCGGACAAATCAACTTTTTTGGTTGCCTCAACAACTTGGTCGTTACGCCTATAAAATTCCTGAAACCTACGAGTTATTCAAACCGCTATTTGACGCTATCGGTGTAAAAAATGCACCGGACGGAAGCGACTACATAGATATAGCGCTGGATATAGTCGGCGAGTATTTTGAACAGTCAAAACCTCTGATAGGTCCGGATCGAGCTGTTTATGATGTCTGCCTCGAAAATGTGGCGTTCGCCTATGACCAAGAGGAGCTTCTCGCATCTGACCTTGAGCGAATGAAGGAGGCACCAACAGTATTGAACTTGCAGGGCCAGTTAACTCATCCTGATGAAGTCTTGCTCCAGAATAGCGAATGGCATGCAGGATTCTTCGGCGGGGAGCTTGATCAGGCGTTGTGCAAACATGCCCCTGAGCTTTGGCCATTCCTAGAAGAAATTGGCGTCAGGCGGTTGAGTGAAAGCGCGCAAGTTGAACTTGAATTTGTCGACGGCCAGCAAGATGATGAAAGTCATCTCGCTGAAAGGCTAATGGACAGGGCAGATATCCTCGCCCGTCTGTTTCATGACAAACCGAAAGCTGTCAGAAATAAAGTAACGAGTGCTCTCTCGGGGCTCACAGTAGTCAGCCACGATGTTGTACGGATTCAAGCCTCTGTTCATGTTGGAGGGGATCAGGCACTCGCTCCGCCCACATCCGCTCACGCATTTTACGATATCGAGAATAAGCGGCTGATCTTAGAACGCCCGGTAGGAGACCGGAGTTGGTCTCACATTCTTAACGCGTTTTTCCACCAATTAATGCCTGAGGAATCGGGCAGTGAAATATCAAAGCTGACGTTAAGTATTCGTCCATTGATGTTGATGGATTTAGAAGAAGCTCATCGTGAATTGAGTGATGCCGGAATTCCCTTCCTGGATGCCGGAAACGACGTATCCGAAGACCTGACTTCCCCTGACCTCGGTGAGATGGGCGGTGCAACGGAGCCTGTCAGTTACGAAAACAGTAAGGCAACAACTCCTCACGGCCAAACGTCTGACCAGAGTGACACCGGCTCCAGTGGCCACGAGCGGAATCAACAGACTGAAGGATCAGGAGCCAGATCTGGCGCAACACAGTCAGATGGAAAAGAGCGAGAAGCAGGTCCAGGCGGATCACGCCAAGGCGATATGGAAAGTAATGGCTCTGGTGCGGGTGCGGATGGTGGAAAAGGTGCAGGAAAAGGTGAGCCGCGCCAGAAAAAGTCACGGCCAAAGCATAAAGAACAGTGGGATAGGCGATTACTTTCCTATGTTCGTCAGAAGCAGGAAGACTCCTCAGACGATGGTGAGCAGGAAGATCTGTCGAAACATAACTTGGCCGTTGAGGTGGTCGCCCGTGATGCTGTTTGTGCTTATGAAAAAGAGCGAGGGCGTGTTGCAGAACAGATGGCGCAAACGCACCCCGGATACGACATTATCAGCCATAACCCGGTGACCGAAGAGGAACGGTACATTGAAGTCAAAGGTGTAAACGGCGAGTGGAACCAAACCGGTGTGGGGCTCTCACGGCTCCAGTTCAGCAATGCCCAGGATTATGGTGATCGATACTGGCTGTATGTGGTTGAGTTTGTTTCTGATCCTGAGCACATACGCGTACATCCAATACAGAGCCCTGCGACACAAGTAACCGCTTTTATGTTCGATGGTAATTGGCGGGATGCCGTCACAGAGGAGCGCGCAGACCCATCGGTGCAGTTTGTGCCTGGAGCGCGAATACATCATCAAGACATGGGTTCAGGAGAAATACGAAATGTTGTCTCTCGCGGGAACACGAAGCTACTGACGATTCATTTTGATGGAAAGGAACAAGTGACGCCTAATGTAACCTTGAACTTGCACCGCATGCGTATTTTGGATGACACCGATGGCGACATTGATTCCTGATTTTTCTGAGCTTCAACTCAATGAACTGCCGTCACAAGCGGAGGCAAGGGTATACCGTGCACTGCGAGATCACTTGCCGCAAAATTACATCGTGTTTTTTCAAGTTGGGTGGATTCTTAGGCGGGAGGAGGAGCAGGCGAGAGATGGCGAAACAGACTTTCTCGTTTGTCATCCAGACTATGGTTATCTTTGTATTGAAGTGAAAGGTGGCGGTGTCGGTTTCGATGCTGATACAGGAGAATGGTATTCGATAGATCGGCACCGTCAGAAACATTCGATAAAAAACCCTATTTCTCAAGCGCTGAAGGCGAAGTATTCCATCCGATCAAAACTCAACGAGCAGCAAGCCTGGCGAGATCTTTCTCTTGGCAACGTGTTACGTGGTCATGCGGTATTTTTCCCCGATGTGGGTGATGCTCATCTATTGAGTCGACCCGATATGCCATCTGTACTTATAGGATCTGCAGGCAGTCTCCAAGATCCTAGGACTTGGGTTGATAACGCATTTCAATATTGGGGCGATCAGTCGAGCGGATATTCTCCGATAGGACGTCGAGGTGTTGAGGTTGTCCGAGAGATTTTCGCCAGGTCATTTATGGTTGCGCCTTTACTTTCATCTCGTCTGGCTGATCAAGAAGTTCGGAGGCTGTCGCTAACGAAAGATCAAATTCGGGTGCTTGACTTCTTACGCTCTCATCGACGTGTGGCCGTGAGTGGTGGGGCTGGAACCGGGAAAACGATTTTGGCTTTAGAGAAAGCACGCCGGCTGGCGTCTGAGGGGTTCAAGACACTATTAACCTGTTATAACAGGCAGCTGGCCGACCATTTGGCTCGCCAATGTGCCGGGTTAGAAAATATCGATGTCATGAGTTTTCATCAATTATGTTCACGCCAGATTGAGAAAGTTAAACGGCAAACAGATCGCGATCTAATCTATGAGGCGAAAGTCACTTATCCTGGGAAAAACCTATACGATGTCCATTTTCCCAATGCGCTGGCATATTCACTCGAAATTTTGGAAGACCGCTATGAAGCAATCGTCTGTGACGAGGGGCAGGATTTCAGAGAGGAGTATTGGGTCCCGTTGGAGCTGTTGTTAACCGATTATGATCAAAGCCCTTTCTATGTTTTCTACGACGATAATCAAAATATCTACGCAAGAGCGGGAACTTTTCCAATCCAGGAGGAACCCTTTACCCTTACGACGAATTGTCGGAACACGACGCAGATTCATAAACTGGCCTATGCCCATTACAGAGGCGTGCCCGTCGATCCCCCTGACAATGATGGAGAAGACGTTCAATTTGAATGTGTCAACGGACTGGAAGCGCAAGCAAAGAAGATAAATGCTCGAATAGTTGACCTCATTGCAAGAGAAAATGTGTCACCCGGGGATATCGTTGTCTTGATTGGTGATGCATTACATAAGGCAGATTACTACGGGATGCTAAAGAAATTACCGTTACCAAAACCGGCAGTGTGGGCGGAAGAGAGCTATCCACACGAAAATTCCGTTCTTATCGATACGATCCAGCGATTTAAGGGCCTGGAATCTGCGGTCGTAATCCTCTGGGGCTTTGACGGATTGGATTTAAAATCCAGTGAAGAACTTCTCTATGTCGGAATGAGTCGAGCGAAATCGATATTGATAGTGGTCGCCCATCCAACCGTATGCGATGACTTAAAGTCCTCTGTTGGCACGGCTGGTCAAGAAGACTCGTAGTCATTCATGAATTGAGAGCATATCTGTAGATATGCCTACATTTGAGAAGGTGGTGGTCGGTCATCAAGACTTTGTCCCAGGGGCATATTCCAGGGCCAAAGCCGAGTTGTGTCATCGGAAGAGTATGGTGTGTGCAGCGATCGTAGGAAACCCGGTTCGGTGTCCGATCTGTGGTCTACGCGTCGGAATATGGACATTTGAGGCCAATCCAGACCTGGCATCATTGTAAATATGAACGGTTTACACTATTCTGCCAAAAACTGACGGATTTTCCTTCGCCATGCCTAACGAACAATTGGACGCAGAGATTCTTACGATCAGAGAGGTTTCCCTCTACCTGAAGGTCACCGAGCGGACTATCTATCGCTTGGCGGCGGCTAAGAAAATTCCTGGCTTTAAAGTGGGAGGGGCTTGGCGATTTTCCAAGACGGAAATCGACCAGTGGATACGGCGTCAGTCTGAGGACGAGTCTGGAGATGCGGGGGGACAAGATGACAACTAAACAAGATGATACGAACGACCAGTTGGAGCGGTCCCTGATTGACGTAGCCATAGAAAGCTGGCGATTTGCCCGCCTGTTCTCGCGCGTTGTTAACAAATTGGATGCTGGCGAAGCCGCTCGTTATGTCAACCAGCTCCGCTACTTCCAGAAAAAGGTCGAAGAGAGCCTTGATGCCAGTGGCCTGAAAATTGTGAATGTTGAAGGTCAGCCATTTGACCCAGGAATGGCTGCATCCGCACTCAACATCGGGGATTTCGGTCCTGATGATGAGTTGCTAGTTGATCAAATGGTGGAGCCCATCATCATGGGGCCAGAGGGCTTGCGGAAACAGGGCACGGTAATGCTCAGGAAGGTGCATGCATGAAATACGTCGGAATCGATCTCGGAACAACGAACAGTGCAATTTGCTCCTATGATGGAGAGTCGGTGCGCCTTTACAAAAGTCCCGATCAAAATGACGTCACGCCATCAGCCATTTTTATTGATAGGCGGGGCAACAAATACTTGGGTAAGCGGGCATATGATAGCGCCGCCAAAAATCCTGATAACGCTGCTACAAAATTCAAGCGAATGATGGGGACAAGCACGCCCGTAAAGTTTGCAGCCGTTGATATAGTTATGACTCCAGAGGAGTGTTCATCCGAGATTCTCAAGCTCTGCTTTGGGTACTTGCCAGAGGAAATTAGAAACGGTGGCGAAACCGGAACCGTAATCACGGTTCCTGCAGCTTTTAATCAGATGCAAAAGGACGCCACGTTGGCTGCGGCTGAAATGGCTGGTCTGGGCAGCGTTGCATTGATGCAAGAGCCAGTTGCGGCTGTCATGTGTGTTATGAAGCAGCGCAAAGGCGATGGCGTTTTTCTGGTGTTCGATCTCGGTGGCGGGACATTGGATATTGCGATTGCTGAAAGTATTAGTGGGCGGGTGAGCCTGCTGGCTCATGGAGGTGTCGCGATGTGCGGTGGCACCGACTTCGATCGCGCCATTCTTGATAACGTAGTCAAGCCATGGATTATTTCGAACTTCGATCTTCCTGAAGATTTCAGCGCAAATCCGAAATACAAGTCTCTTCTGAGAATGTGCCTTTGGGCCTCGGAAAAGGCAAAGATCGAGTTGTCTGCAAAAGAGGATTCTGTAATCAGCCTGACAGAGTCTGACCTTGGCGTTAATGATGAATCCGGTTCGGAAATCTATGTCGACATCCCCTTTACCAGAGAACTTCTCGATAACTTGATTGCTGGCAAGGTCGATGAATCTATCCAATCGGCCCGAGAAACGCTCGAGAAGGCAGGGTTGAGCCCTCATGATGTTGAGCGCGTCGTGTTTATCGGCGGACCGACGCAATACAAACCACTGCGTGATCGGGTTGCGTTCGAGCTTGGTATCGCACCGTCTACGGATATGAACCCTATGACGGCCGTCGCAGAGGGCGCAGCCGTTTTTGCAGAATCTATCGACTGGAGTTCACAAAGCCGCGGTCGGAAAAATGCTAGGGGCGCACTCAGCACGGGGGGCTCGTTGGATCTCTCTTTCAACTACATCGCACGAACGCCAGACTCGAAGGCGAAAATTGTAGCGAAGCTTGGCGGGGATGCTGCGGCAGGCGTTGAGTTTCAGATCGATAGTATGGATACCGGATGGTCTTCCGGACGAATGGCTCTTAAGAATGGAGCTGCAGTCGAGCTCGCCCTGGCGAAACCTGGGGAGAACACGTTCAAGGTTTTTGTGTTTGACTCGAAAGGTGGGCCCGTCGCATTGGGCGAGGACAAAATAGTTATTTCGAGAACAGCAGCCAGTATTGATGCCATTCCTGCATCGCACTCGATAGGTGTTGAGGCGCGGGACAAGCTTGGTGGGCGTCTCGTCCTCGATCATCTGGTTCGCGAAGGCGATCAATTGCCAAAGAAAGGCAAGAAAATCTTCAAAACGGAGGAGTCACTCCGGGCAGGTAGTACCGGGTCTATCAAGTTCAAGCTGTGGGAAGGCGAGATTTCCGACCCGGTAAACGACAATCGATTCATTGGTATGTTCGAGATTAAGGGATCTGATTTTGATGACGGTGTGATCGCCGCTGGCGCCGAGCTGGTTTGCGAGTACGAAGTGCTGGATTCCGGGAACATCGTGATGGAGGTTTCGGTGCCTTCCATCGGTGGTTCTTTCCACAGTGGCCGTAACTTTTACTCGCGTCAAGATGGACAAATTGATTACTCGAAGGCTTCAAAGCTTGTCGAAGAACAGTCGGAGCATGCATTGCAACGGCTCGAGGAGATGGCATCTAAGATTGACGACTCGCGACTAGATCAGGCGCGAGAGAAGCTTGAACAAGCAGAGTCAATGAAGAGCGGTGAATCAGATCCAGAAACGGCAAAGCAAGCGATGGATAACGTTCAGGAAGCCAAGCGGCTATTGGCTCTTGCGCGCAAGGAGCACTTGCCGGACATTCGCCAGCTTGAGCTGGATAAGGCGGTTGAATTTTTCGACAACGCAGTGCGCGAGCATGCGCGTACTACTGAAGCCAATGCTTTCGATAATCTCGCCAAGACTGCGCAGCGTTCGATTAACGAAAAAAGAGGCGACTTCGAGTCGCATCTGGACGAACTGCGTGGAAAAAACTTTATGATCCTGTGGCGTCAGGACTGGTTCGTCATCGATCGTTTCAAATGGCTTGCTCAGGACACTTACCTGTTCCCCGATGCAAGAGAGCATGCGGAGTTAGTCGCAACTGGCGCCGAGGCACTCAAGGCGAACGATATCGACAAACTGCGTTTGGTAGTCGCACATCTCGACTCGGTACGCATTGGTTCAGCGGGCGAGGATGAAATGATGGCTGGCGCAAATATTGTGCGGAGTTAACTAATATGCCTCTCGATGCGTGGCTCCCTGTTGGGTATAAATTGCCGGATGGTGCTAAGATCCGCGTCGCTGTATTTGAGGGCGTAAATTGGCAAATTTACGAGACCCAAGGCGGTGGGCGAGCGCTCGTTGCTCAGGACGAACTCGCCCGCCGTTGGATAGACACTGGGTTGACCGCGCAGGGGCTTGCTAATTCCTTTGATTTTGGCGACCAGCGATACTGGTCGATTTCTTGTGGCGCAGACCAGGTACTATGCCCGATTGTCGATGGGAACTCGCCTGAGACGAAGGCCGAGGCGATGTCGTTTGCGTTGGCGCTGAAGGCAACCCGCGACATAGATATAGACTCACCATTGCAGGACGCCCTATACGTCGAAAAGATCAGCCGCCTTCTTCCTACCTATAGCATTAGTGCAAGAACCGACGATGATGTAGTGCTTGGTTACTGGCTCACAGGTGGAGCCAGCGTATCTGCGAAGTCGTTTCGCCGGCTTCGGCAGACCATGAGCTGGCTTGGCGCAAGTCACCTCCAGGAAGTTGTCCAAGCTGCAGGATTCGAAGTTGCTGAAGTTATACCGGCTGACAGATCTCGCAGCTCGCCTTCGCGGCCAGATAACAAGCAAGCAGAGCGTACGGATCGAAAAGAGGAGCAGGGTGATCAGAAACTTGTTTCGAAAATCTTTGAATTGGCTGGGCGACCAGATCTCGCCGCGTTCTTCAATGAGCATATTGTTGATATCGTCCAAAACCGCGATCGTTATAAGGCTCTTGGAATTGAATTCCCGTCTGCCGTGGTTTTGCACGGGCCTCCTGGATGCGGCAAGACATTCGCTGTAGAAAGACTGATCGACTTTCTCGGGTGGCCGAGCTTTCAGATTGACGCCTCTAGCGTGGCTAGTCCCTACATCCATGAAACTAGTAAGAAGGTAGCGGAGGTTTTCGATAAGGCGATGGAGAATGCACCGTCTGTCCTGGTTATCGACGAGATGGAGGCATTTCTAGCGGATCGCGAGACCGGTTCCGGGCATCATCGTGTCGAGGAGGTTGCTGAATTCCTGCGCCGCATTCCAGAAGCTGCTAAGAACGAAGTGCTCATTGTGGCGATGACAAACCGTGTCGATATGATTGATCCTGCAATCTTGAGGCGGGGCCGCTTCGATCATGTGATCAATGTTGATTATGCCAGCGAAGTAGAAGTGCTTTCATTGCTGGAGAAGTTGCTGTCAACCTTACCCAAAGAGGATGACGTCGACCCGACGCCATTTGCCCGGGATCTTGCTGGACGACCATTGTCAGATGTGGCTTTTGTTGTCCGCGAGGGAGCCAGGCTTGCGGCAAGGTCGGGAAAGGACAGGCTAGATCAGGATAGCCTGCTCACCGCGATGCATGCGACACCCGCCAGAGAGCGTGAAGGCAGCGAGCATCGTCGGATCGGCTTCATTTGGTAACGCTAGCATGGCATCTGACGACGAAAAGAAACAGGATGAAGGGAAGGGTTTTGCCGGGCTGTCTTCAATGGTGTCAGATGTTGATGACGTCGTGGGCAGTAAACCAAAACAGCCACAGAAGCCCCACTCTGAGCCGCCTCCAAAAGAAGCTGCTGGCAGTAGTAAGCATTCGAAACAAACGTCAACGAAGCCAGCCTCGCAGCCTTATCAGGCACCTGCACAACCATCGGGAGGCTCGTCAGGAGGAAAGTGGCTGATTGGTATTGTAGTGGTTATTGGGCTTATCTGGCTTGCTAACCAATCAGATAACAACAGACCATTGAAGCCGGCGTATTCCCCCGGAACTTCATCAACCTCCACGGCACCGGCCAGGCAACCAGCAGTCGTGCAGCCCCAGGCGCCGAGTCGTCCATCAGAAAGCAAGCCTTCCGTTGGTCGAAACAATGTACTTTCAACTGCGCAGATACGCTACTGCTTGGCCGAGAAAATCCGGCTGGATGCGGCAGAAGCGGTTCTCAATAATTACAGCGATTCAGACGTGAACCGATTTAATGGTTATGTGAACGACTATAACAGCCGTTGCGGTGAGTTTCGTTATCGACAGGGTGCGTTAGAGAGTGCCCGAAGAGATGTTGATCCATACCGTAGTCAGTTACAGGCCGAAGGACGGAGCAGATTTGTTCGCAGTTCGTCTACAACAGCGAGATCTCCTGCATCTATTCAAGCATCTAAGCCCTCCCATCCCACGCCGGACGCGACGGTGCTGGCCATTCAGCGTCGGTTAAATGAGCTCGGATATATCGCGGGAACGCCTGATGGGTTATTCGGGAACAAAACACGGGCGGCGATACTGGCTTTTCAGCGGGATAATGGCATGGTCTCGGCTGGCGTAGCCAGCCGTTCCCTGCTTTCACAATTAGATGCGAGTACGCGGAACTCTGGCGGACAATTCGATAGGCTCAATACACGTAGTGGTAAAGAAATTCCGAAGGTTGAATCAGTGCCGGAAGTTGTTCGGCGCTCCGAGCCTAGCAGGGACAGAGGAAATTTTGAAACATGCATATCGGGTGAGTACCCGTCACTCTGTAAACACTCGCTACTGACTCGTGAAGAGGCCGTTCAAGTTGAGGCGGCAGAAAAGCGCGCGAACTTCAGAACTTGTATTTCTGGCGAGTACCCATCGCTATGTAAACATTCATGGCTCACCAGAGAGGAATCATCTCAAGTGAACAATGCGGAAAAGAGAGCGAACTATAGGACCTGTGTCACTGGAGAGTATCCGTCTCTCTGCAAGCATTCCCTATTGACTGGCGAAGAAGCAATACAAGTCCAAGCCGCAGAGCACCAGGCTAATTTCAGAACATGCATATCTGGAGATTACCCATCACTATGCAAGCACACTCTGCTTACCCCAGACGAGGCTGTAATGGTGGTAGAAGCGGAACGGCGAGCGAAAGGAAGATAGAGATATGCATCGAGATTTTCTTGCTGAACTGAATAGGTGGGTTGGTCATCTGATCAATATTGGGGGGCAGATCCGATGACTAATGCAATTTGCTTTAACTGTGGCGCTGAAAAGTTTGGTGCACTAACCCAATGTGGGTCATGCAATGCAATGCCCAGAGCAGAGGGTGATCTCGCTTTGTCTCTTGTTCTTTCAGAGCATCTTTCGTCAAAAACGCAGTTGGGAGTATTGGCCCATGAAATCCGGAGTCATATAAAACTTTCTGTATCAGAAGCACTTCTTCATCAAGCACACGAAGCCCTGAAGGACCCTCAACTACTTGCGATGCTGGGAACTGGCCCTCAGACAGCAACAGATGGATCGCAGGCACGACCTGCACCGAGAGCTGCGAGGCCGGAACCACGATCAACGTCCAGCTCATCATCGCATCGACGTAAGCGGAGTTTGCATCAGTCACAGCTTCAGAAGAACCCTTTTGCGTTGCTCGGCGTTACCACGAGAGATGATCGGCGCCGCATTGTTGAGCAGGCAGAGGAGAAGTTGCTGGAGCTGGATCATGACGCATGCCAAAAGGCGCGCTCTGACCTGACCAGCCCGAGGATGAGATTGAGCGCGGAAATGTCCTGGCTGCCTGGTGTGTCGCCGAGAAAGGCTGAGCAGTTTGTTACCGCGCTGCATTCTGACCCGATGTCACTTCGCGAGGAGTCGGGCCTGCCGACTCTTTCTCACTTGAATCTCCTTGCGGCAGCTTTTGAGGCTGTGGACGGCAATGATTCAGCGGATGATGTCGCTGAATTTATCCAGGAGATGGCGCACCTGGTTGACGATCTCTCTTCGGAACAAGTGCTACGTGATATAAACGAAGACCGAGCGGTCTCTGGTTTTCCCGAAGTGAAGAGCATTGATCAGGTCGAGGCTGAGCTAGCTGAGCGAAAGCGTTACTACCGTAACGCAATCAAAGATGCACTAAATAGGCTTTCACCTGCTTCTCTCGTCGATGCTATGACCGCCGCGGTCGACCAAATTACTTGTGGTGGAGAAGATCATGCGCCAGAACTAATTGATGACCTGGTGGACAGCTATGCTGTTGAAACGCAGGGATTTCTGCAGAAAGAGGCAGAAAGTGTAGAGAAACTGATTCAGGCGGCCAGAGACTCGGCCAAGTCGGGCGAAAATGTAGTAAAGCCGATTGTAGACAAGCTGGTTGTGGTCGCGCGTAATTGGGACAATGTTGCACAACCAATTCAACTGAGTGCTAAGGCAAGGGGTATCGATCACGAGCCGAGCCATGAAATCGCATATTCAATACGAAGCCTCGCGATCGATCTCTTTAACGAGCATGACATGCTTGCCCAATCGCATAGACTCACAGAGCTGATACAGGAGCTCTTCGCTGAATTGCCCGAGGTTGTCGAACGAGTCGACGAGGACGCAGAAGCACTCGCGGACATTTTTCATAATCGAAATCAGGCTGAAGCGCAGAAAGAGGAGTGGGCTCGCGATATTTCCTATCGAGCTGAAGTAGGGATGATGTTCAAAGATATATTGAGTATCTCGCCCGATGGGCTCGCTTGGAAAAATCAACGTTTTCCACTAGACGCCGTTACGCGCGTGCGATGGGGAGCTGTACGTCACTCTGTAAACGGCATACCTACCGGCACAACTTATACTCTAGCGTTTGGCAACAATCGTTCAGAAGCAGTTGTCGAGTTAAAGAAGGAATCAACATACTCCACGTTTCTAGAGAAGCTGTGGAAGGCTGTCGTTATTCGATTGCTGACAGAATTATTTGAGACATTGCAAGCTGGAAACGAGGTCCGTTTCGGTGAAGCAACGCTCAGGGACGATGGCGTTACGTTGATTAAACACAAATTTCTTGGGGCAAATGAAAAAGTGCGTTGCTCCTGGGGGCAAGTGCATGTGTGGAGTGCTGACGGCTCGTTTTATATCGGAGCCAAGGATGACAAGAAAACCTATGTTGGCCTGTCGTACATCCATGCTGCAAATACGCACGTTCTGGAACAGGCAATTCGGATGGCCTTTAAGAAACCAGGTATGCGGTGCTTAAGCGACCTGCTGCATTGAAGCCGAGGTTGGCAAATTATTGAGGATCAATTATGGGATTTATATCCAAATTATTTGGTGGCAACAAGGAGGATAAGGCGCTTCGCGAAGCGCTTGAGCAGATTCGACGCATCCTTGAAGACGAACAATTCCAACTCGATATGATTCATCCTGCGATGAAGGCGACGATCGAGTCTTGCCCCGCCTATGATCAAGATCCGAATGGCACTGGACCCTTTGGGTTTTCCGAGACTAACCCGATTCCCGTTAATGGTCCAATTGGCCAGCTAGCCTATCTATCGAAGCTGGAAACAGAAAGGGGAGAGAGAATCTTATTTCATAGGATCGGTGCAGTAGATACGATTGACGTGTTCGAGGCTGTCACTTTCTCAGGCAGTGAGTGGTTCATCTTGTTTGTGGACCTTTACCACCCTCGGCGTTCACGTTTGACGCCAGATGGATTTCGGTTTACGCAAGAGGTCGGTCAGTTCTCTGGTTTCCACAAATTTTGTACTAACTTCCCATATGACTTCGTTGAGATGAAGCAGTCAGAAAGCGAATCTGGGTTGAGTATGGCGTATATCGCCATTAGCAAGGTTGCGGAATCTATTCAGAACAGGGCATACCAACGCCCGCTTGCGCACAAGGCGAAGTTAGACCTGGTTAGGAGTCGACTGACAAGCGTTCAGACGCAATGAAACCCGCGTGCTGATGATGATAACAAAGATGGATCGCCGCGAACTTCCCTCTGAGCACTTTAGAATCGTCGCTGAGAATGATTAAAACCTCTTTAGGCGGCGTCGGTAAAGATACTGTAAAATTGGCAGGGCGGCGCATCTCCACAGAGTTGGACGTTCTTTGCCCCGATCTACTTGGTTCCTGGACCTGTCAGGTGGATCATTAGGCAAGAAATGAAATTATTTTTAAGAAATTTCTGAGCATGGTATTTTTCATGGTATTAACAATTAACAGGAAAACAAGTCTTTGAAAATAAAAGATAAAAATGGCTTATTTACAATCGAGTGGGAGTAGGCCGAATTAATAACATATTGATTTATAATAATAAAAATATCCACATTGATAATATAATCTGCATTATCAATGGTATTTTTCATGGTATTTATTGCGTGTAGCAAGGTAGCAGACATCGATACCATGAGAGGCGAAATGATGCAGTCATGGTATTTAATTGGCACCGTTCAGATGCCAGTTCTTGTCCAGGTGTGGCGTGATTATGCAGGTGGGCACAGTTGATAACGTTGCCTACCCCATTTCCGAAAAGCGTGTCCTTGTGTTATTTCAGTGCCTGCCAACCAGGTACGGCCTTGGTGAACTCTTCTTGAAATGCCGGACGTTTGATGTTGTCCTTTTTGACTTTGAGTGCGAAGTCGCGCCAGCGAGATGGATCACGCAGCACATCAACCAACACGCGGCGAACCTTGCTCATCACATGTGCCTTGCGGGCGTACTCCTTGCGCGAGGCGTTGGTCTTCAGGTTGCCCAGGCCTGATAAATAGTATTTTAAAATCGCTTCGGGATATCTGCCTTCAAGGCGCCTGGCGGTCTGCAGTTCATAGGCGCTGTCCCAGGCGTAAATGGGATAGCGGCTCCGGCTCAGTACGGCCACTGCCTCCTCGTACTCTTTACGGTGCATGCGGATGCGAAGCTGCTCTGTCTCCCGGGCGTTCTCCAGCTTCGCAAGGATTTTTGTTTCGTAACTCTTCCATTCGGCGACCGTGCACAGTTTTCGAAATGCCTTGTACTTGTCGCAGGTCAGAGGATCAATTGCCTGATCGAATTGTAGCGCCAGGTAGCGTTCGCGATTGCCGGCGGATTTGACCCGCCTGGCAACGAACTGACGTAATTCATCCATGCGGCCTTCTCCCTGACGCAGCCCTGCCTCGGCGACCTCCATGGCCTTCTGCCTCTCACCAGCCTTCCAGTAGAAATCCGCCAGGTCGTGATAATCGGCGCCAGTGGCCAGTTTGTGCTGGCGCAGTTCGAGATATTTTTCCCGGTCGCCGAGTCGACGATAAATGCGGCGGGCATGGTCGATTTTCCAGTCCCCGCCCATAGTCTCAAAGGTTTCCGCCAGTGCGCGCCAATCGTCGTCGGTGTAACAGGCCGCATAGGCCAGGTCGTAGAGATCGTCGTCAAGTCCGGCATTTCCACTTTCGATATAGGGCAGGGCGTTGTCGAGAAGTTTTTGCCGGTAGCCCGCATCGATCTTTTTCCGTGAAAGCGCCTGTGCGATCTCCTGCAACAGGCTCGAAACACGGATGTCGGCGTCATAATCACCGCCGCCGTATGCGTCCAGCTCGTCCAGATCCGGCGCGAGTTCGGCCCACAGGGCCAGCAGTTTTTCAACCTCGGACTGTTTCTTTCGGCTGGGTGACAGGGAGGCGTGCTTGTTCAGGTAGTCGAGGCATTCATGCCGGACTGCGGGGCGTGTGCGGGCCACGTGGACGAGCAGGTCAATCAGCTTTTCTTTCGATGCTGTTTCGAGCAAGGAAGCCAGAGGGTCATCCTGTTTGCGTTTTTTCGCCATGGATCTTTACCTGGGGAGTCGAAATTGAACGACCTGGCCCAGTAACGGTAAAGACTTCACCCGGTAATCGTGACACAGGAGTCCGTCGGAAGCCGGCTCCACCGTTGCCAGTCCCAGAAAGCCCGCGAAGTGCACCAGCGAGCGCCAGGTGTAACCGCGGCGCACTGTCTCATCGGGGGAAACGATCTGGCTCGGTGGCACTTCATCCAACAGCATCGGAAAGGCGCCCAGGAAGGCGTCTTCATAAAATACCTGCGGCCGCCAGGCGTCACCGTAGCGGGTAAGCAGGTAAAGTGTGAACAGGAAGGCGCTCTGCATGAATCGCAACTCGGGATAGCCGTCCCGGTATGCCCAGTTGAACTGTTCGACATAGGCCCTGAACAGTTTGGGATAGATGGTGGTCATGCCGTCCCCGGCCAGCAGCCGGCGACAATCGCGGCTGAGGATGAACCGGCCCTTGTATTTGCGAATCAACCCCGCCAGTTCGGCCACAAGGCGGGTGACATGCAGATCGTCAAAATCCTCCTCCCGATTGATGCCACCAAAACGGGTCTTCTCCCGATATTTCTGTTTGCCCCAGTAGGTCAGGGCGGCCTCGCGGCAGAAGTTGCGCGGCAGGTTGCCCTTGGCGGTCGGTTTGAGGCCCTGCTCGCCGATGGCGTCCGCCAGTAGCTCGAACAGGGTCAGTATCGGCGCGGCTGGGCTGGTATCGAGCACCTCCGGAAAGCAGATCAGTCCCTGTGATGCGAACGGCAAATTCAGTATCCGGTGCATCTGTTCGGGCGATAAACCGTGAAATTCGTCCCGCTGCCGACGGTTTTGCTGCTGGTTATATTCATCGAGAAATGCCTGCGCCTCTTCCAGCGAGTTGAATTGCCGGCCTCCGAGTGCTTGGCGCAAGGCTTCGGACATGCCCGCCGCGCCGTGGCTGGATGCCGTGCTGTTCTCCTTGCCCAGGCAGCAGTGCTTGAATTTCTTTCCGCTGCCACAGGGGCAGGGATCATTGCGTCCGATGCCCGGTGTTTTCATACCACGACCTGCTCAGAGTTGATTTCATACCACGGTAGTACAGTGGCATCAGAGCGTATCTGTCGACTGTCACCGCCGTAAACCAGCCACGCTTTTCCAGCGGTCTCACCTGCCAGCTTTTGCCAGAACGCCAGCCCCTTGAAGTAATCCCGGTTGATGGTTTGCCCGGATTTGATTTCCAGTGGTGACAGATGGGTTCCATGGTCAATCAGCAGATCCACCTCGTGTCCCGAACGATCACGCCAGAAGTAGAGGTTCGAGGTTTCGCCTGCGTTATAACGGGCTTTCAGCAATTCACTGATGACCCAGGTTTCGAACAAGGCGCCCCGTTGAACATGAGTGGCCAGTTGCTCGCTGTTCTGGATGCCGAGCAGCCAGCTTGCAAGACCGGTATCCAGAAAATAGAGTTTGGGTGTCTTGACCAGACGCTTGTTGAAATTCTGGTGATGCGGCGGCAACAGATGCACGAGATAACTGGCTTCCAGCACGGATATCCAGGACCTGGCTGTGTTATGTGTAATGCCGCAGTCATTGGCCAGCGAGGAAAGATTGAGGAGTTGTCCGGTTCGGCCTGCGCACAATCTCAGAAACCGTTGAAAAGTGCCCAGATCCTGTACCTTGATCAATTGCCGGACATCGCGTTCAAGATAAGTACGCACATAGTTTCCATACCACGGGTGCGGTTCGAGTCCGCGGTCGAAGATGGGGGGATACGCCCCATCAAAGAGTATCTTGTCGAGGTTCTCGCCAATTTTTCCTGAGCGCTGTAATTCGCCGTAGGCCATGGGTAACAGCGTCAGCAAGGCGGCCCTGCCTGCCAGACTCTGCGTGATGCCTGATAACAGGCCAAACTGCTGAGATCCCGTCAGGATAAATTCGCCGGGTTGATGCCGTTCATCGACGCGTGTCTGGAGATAAGAAAACAGGGCAGGGCAGCGTTGCGCCTCGTCCAGGATGGCGCCTCCACTAAACTGATTCAAAAAACCGCGCGGATCCGTTTCAGCAAATTCCCTCTGGTCGAGATCTTCAAGCGATACATAGCGGTGCTCGGGAAAGGCATGCCGCACCAGGGTGGACTTGCCGGACTGGCGAGGCCCGGTGACCACAACCACGGGATAGCCGCTGGCGAAGTGTTGAAGTCTGGATTCTGCGTTTCGGGGGATGTAGGTCATGGTGGTTTCTGCTTGCTTCGCATGCCCATTATGCGCAGGAATAGCTAATTGTCAATAAGATTATCAATTAGCTGACTTTTGCCTGGCTACGGAGACCCATTGCTTGCAGGAGAAGAGGGCAAACACCTGGAAGTCAAAGCTTGGAAGGTTGCTTAAGGTACTGTGTGTCAGTGTTCAATCGGCAATATTTTTCGAGCATTTTGAAGGATTTCCTGAGCATGGTATTTTTCATGGTATTATCAATTAGCAGGAAAATAAGTAATTGAAAGTAAAGGTTAAAAAATGCTTATTTACAATCGAGTGGGAGTAGCTAAGGCAGGGAGGGTGGCGCTGGGTTGTTCAGCGTCGTTGTCCGGCAGACTTCTTTGTCATACAGGCCTTGCTCTTATAATAGTATTCAGTAATAATCCTCCAATATTCTTTAA
>Ga0316207_10000188_pt1 | contig 124372 bp, 148 predicted proteins | sample 6weekpyrite_MG_FD_204943 | JGI IMG/M metagenome (GOLD analysis project Ga0316207, IMG submission 204943) | Microbial mat bacterial communities from mineral coupon in-situ incubated in ocean water Damariscotta River, Maine, United States -... | ecosystem: Environmental > Aquatic > Marine >...
CCTGAACATTTCGATAAGGGCGACATGCCGCTCATAATCAACACAATAAATAGGGAGGGACACCACGTCGCCCTTATCGAAATGTTCAGGAGGTCAACACCATGAGCAGGACACGACGCCATATCAAGTCACCTGGAAAAGAACACTGGGGAAAGCGACCGGGCAATAAGGGTGGACAGACACCCGGTAAGAATGTCAAGAGAAAAACTCACAAGGCCGAAAGACGAGCCTGGAAGAAAAGCCTCAAGGGTTGATCGCGCCCCATGAGTCAAGACCTAATCCTTGCCTAATTTACATTTTACAAAACTTTTACAAATGGATTCAGGCAAGTCGAGCGGCGATCTCTAAGCAAATACCGTTCCTAAAAGAGCCCTAACGGCAAAATAATCTCAATTTACCCCCTTGTGCTGTATAAGAAACGCCCGTATCTTATACAAACCGACTTGAATCAACTAACTAACTACTTAACTCACTCACGAAAAAGGAAAACGACCATGGCTTATCAGGGATCACTCAAGGACCGATACGACATTTACGTGAGGTGTGCAACAGACATGGGATGGCCCATCAAGACTTTCGATGAATGGGTCAAGAGCTAACAATCACAATCACCTATGACAAGGAGAGAGACCAATGAACACGTTACAAAGAATATTCAATGACAACAGACGAACAAGAAACCCCAACCCAGACGCCAGCAAGATACAGGCTTGCATTAAAGAAGGGTTATTCGTTGTCGTGTCAGAGGGGCCAGACTACTGCCCAAGCACAGACGCGATCATGGGCTCCATAACATACTTCGACTCTGCCTTCAAGACTCGTGAGAAAGCTGAAATACAGGCCCACACCCACGAAGCCGGATGCGACGGGGAGATTTCATTCAACGTTCTCCCCGCGCTTCCTCCCGTTGAGCCCAAGACACCCATGGGGAGACCAGTAACAACTAAATACGAAGAAGGCGACGACGTTCCCTTTTGAGCCTGACTGGTGGACGCGGGAGGTTCGATTCCTCCCCTGGCTATTTCAATTAACACTGACAAGGAGATAACCGTGAAGATGAACACATTCAAAGAGATTTCAGGAATATTCAAGGTCAAGGTCAATTACCAGGACAATCCAGTCACACGAGTCGGCGTCGGCGCAGTCGAAGGGCGCGGTATCCATCACGAGTTCAACACCGGATCGGTGAAGTGGAGTAAAGGCGGAAATAGCTACGTCATTGTCCCCGTAGAGAAGGCAAGCACTAGCGATTATTACAGAGGTTGGAAGTGGACTGACCGCAAGGGCACAGGACACATCGTCGCGCTGATATCTATAAACGGTATCGGTGAAATCCGCTGGGATACTCAGAGCCCAAGAGACGCCTCGCAAGACTCATGGTATATGGACGGATTGACAAAAGAAGAAGTCACCGCGTGGGGACTCACGCCTATCAACTCTTAAGCCCCAAGGTGGTTGTGGCTGGTTCGATTCCGGCCAGGGCGATCCGGTTAAAGTGACCGGAACTACAAAAGACAATTAGAAGAAAAGGAAATCACCATGGCTTTGAATTACTACTACGGGGACGTGAAGGATAAAGATGAGTTATTCCACCCCGAGGGTCACCCGCGAGAAGGTTATATGAAAGCGTTCGCCGAGATGATCTTCATGGGCACACTTAGCGTCGGCATGAACCGAATCAAGAACAAGGAAGAGGCTAAAAAGTATTTCATTCGAGCCCGCTATGTGAACGCGCTCTCTCGCGGCAACGGACCATTCACGATCTCCCGCCACGACAGCGAGAAGGACGAATGGGTCAGCGAGGAGATCACACTGGGACAGTGCGAGCGCATGATAGGCATGAGCACTAACGCAGATAAGTGGACAGACAACCAGTTCGCAAAGAAGGCTTGGGAAGTCTTCAAGAGAGACTCTGAAGCACGTATCAAGAGAGAAACGAAGAAGCTTCAAGTCGCAAGCAAGTAAGCCCCAAGGTGGTTGTGGCTGGTTCGATTCCGGCCAGGGCTGTTCAAAAATGACAAGGAGAGACACATGCAAGACATTCCAACAACACGACCCCTGGAACTCAGTAACTTGAGCGACAAGCAGCGCAAAATCCGCGACAGCTTCAGAGGATCAAAGAGCCAAATTAAGATCCTTGAAGAACTGCGCCAGGGCAAGCAGCCCAAAGAGGGGCGAAGCCTCAAGTCTCTCATCGACAAAGGGATTGTCTGCCGGAATGAGGATGGTGAAATTCTGGAAAACGCTTTCTGGGCCGAGTTCGATCTGCTCATGGACACCAAGGCGCGCCAACAGCTCGTCATGCTCTACGACAACGCACCCAAGAGAAAGAATCCTGAGCGCACCCGCCCGCACCAGGACGACCCATTCATAGTCTCCTGTGGCGTCGGCGTTGACAGCGTAGCTATCCTTGTCGGCCTTGCAAAACTCTACAAGGAAACGGGCAACAGGAAGTTCCGGCCAGACGCCATCCAATTCGCCGACACCCAAGCTGAGAAACCCATCACCTACCAATACATCCCTATACTCAATAAATGGCTTCGCCGCCAGGGTTTCCCCTCCCTAACCGTCGTTACCCAAGTGTTCCCCAAGAGCACATACACGAGCCCATACGAGAAGATGATCCACAACGAGACCATGCCGTCACCCGCTCTCGGTGGTGGTCACTCCTGCTCACTGTCTTGGAAGGTCGAGCCCATGAACCGCTGGTGCTCTGGCTACAAAGAGAAACACGCCAAGGCGCGGCTAACAGACGAGCAGCGCGAGGCCAAGGGCGCGTCTGGAACGTGTATGCAGGGCTGGGAAGGTGGCTGGACTCCCGCTTACCGTTGCTGGGAGCGTGGCGGCAAAGTCCTGAAGGCAATCGGCTACAACGCTGACGAGGCTCATCGTAACTGGTCTAAGACAGACGACGAGAGCTACCGCTACTGGTATCCCCTCTTAGAGTGGCAATGGGACCGTGAGCGCTGCGAGAAGGAGATCGGAAACGCCGGACTGCCGGTCCCTCAAAAGTCAGCGTGTTTCTTCTGCCCAGCCAACAAGCCAGAGGAGGTCCGGCTACTCGCCCGTGACTACCCTGAGCTTTTCGAGCAAGCTTTGCTCATGGAGCGCACAGCCCGCGACGGGAAGCACGGATTTGACACGACCCTGGGGCTTGGCCGAACGTTCTCCTGGGAAGAGGTCGCTTATGACGGTGGGCCTGTGGCCGAGAGCTTTGGATCGTCGTGCGAAAAGGAATTTACAGGCATTGGAGTTCAAGCTGGACTCTTCAGCTTTGTAGTCTGAAAAGGGGAATCGTCTCATGAGAAAAGCAAAGTTCTTAGTCCAAGTGAAGAAATACGATGGGATGGGAGCAAGGAATCCATACCGGAGGCGGCGAATGAGAATGACAGCCTTCAAGACAGTTTCAAAGCACTCATCACTGAAGGAGGCCAAGGACGATTATTTCAAGAAACGCAAGAGGCCAGGGTTACATATGTTCCGTGTCACATACAAAGGAGAGGTCGTTGTAGACCCTCTTGGCCGCAACTACCCAATCGAAGAAGGGAAATAAACATGAATCAGTGCGAAGACTACCCCTGCTGTGGACACGAATCTGGATGTTGCCCTGACTTTGACGAGTCAGGCAAGCAACTCAATATGAAGTGTGTGTGCGGCGCATCAGTGCCGCTAGACTCACCCACTTCACTTTGCCATGGGTGCCTCAACCAACCAACGATGGACGACGAATACTATGACTACGATGACGAATACCACATGGGAGAAGATTGCTAGGAAAACGTTTTCCACAATGAAATAACGCAACAAGAAAGACCGAACAATGAAATCAAAAATCAAGATCAAACCGAGGAAGTTCCCAGGGGCAACGAGACCCACACCTTGCGCCTGGAAGTGCAAGGCACCAGCGCCCTCGACATTCTATGTGAGAGACCATCCTTTCAACAAAGAACTAGAAATAAGGAAGTGCCCCGACTGCCTACAAAAAACGGCTTACCCCAAGAACAAGGTCTAAAACCTAAAGAGAGCAGCGATGATGATTTACTTAAAAGACTCTATTCACAAAACGCTCGTCAATCTCGTCAACGAAGACGTGGAAGCCTGGAAGAAAGAGTCTGACGAAAATAAACACAAGAATACGGAGCTTGAAAAGCTCTTTGACGCCTACGTAGCACTCAAAGGAGAACCACACCCAGACGACCATGGAGACGAGAACAATGAGCAGTAAACAAGAGCCTATCAATACCACCAAAGAAGCGAAGCCAATAACAAACTCTGAAGGGCTTTATTATTACCCTGCGACGGGAATCTGCATAATGCCCCCCAACAACTCTACCAACAACATTAAATTCTGCACATTCGTAGTCGTCGCAAAAAACAAATTCGAGGCTTTGGGGAAGTCTACAACTGTCGCAGACGAATACTACAAGAAAGAAGCAATCATGGGAGCAATCGTCAGATCAGGGATCAGTGATCCTGTATCAGAATCAAATATAGCTCTCTAGTAGAAACGGCCAATGCATTGATTGACAGACATATAGAAGAACTTAGAAGATACCTCCACGCGAACCCAGACGATGACCATTCGCGGCTCTCGCTGCTGAGAGCACTTGAACGAGCTGATGGAGTGAAACGAATCCCAGTCAAAGATGGTGATACTCTTACCAAAGGGCAGATTTCAGCAGTCATACCTATCGCCGATAAGAAGCCGGAAAAGCCAAAACCAAAGGGAGATGACTTTATGGTTGAAGCGAGGAACCTAATGGCTCCCGTATTCTTCTGGAGCACAGTAGTCTTCGCCCTCATGGCTGTTTATGCCTTCGGAGGAATGATCGTTACAATCCTAATGCCTGGAGACTTGTTCTGGGAGCCGTTCTTCAATTTCTTCGGAGACTTGACTATTTCGGCGTCGATAATTCTTCAAATACAAGCTGTCACCAAACAATTCAATAAATAAACAAGGAAAACGCTTTCCGAGACAAGGAGACGGTCAATGAAAGCTTACATGAAAAGGATTGCCTACGAGAGACAGCCAAGAATAAAGTATCTCGTGTTCGTTGGAAAGAACGGTCGGTCGAACCTCTACAACGTCATGTTTGTAACAGGAGAGGACAATCATCAACACATAATATTCCACAGTAATCGAAAGCGTATTGAAGCTCATGCAGTCGGTTACTTCCAAAACCGAGGAAGCACATCAGACAAGGCTATCAAAGCCGTATCAAAGGCAATTCGCATTGAACGCAAGACTAACTGACAAGGAGAGAAAACATGTTCCCATTCTACAAAGAAGCCAAGATCGTTGTCCAAGTTCGCAACGTGCCCGATGGAGAGACAATAACCAAGAGGACCGGGACGAACAAATACACGGTCTGCCGGAAAATCACTGTCTACTACAAAGGCAATGCAGACAAGCAGGAGATCAACGCAGACGGAAGCGTTGTGTTCATTACATCAAAAAACAATCCAGACAAATTCAATGCCCTTGGCGCTTTCACAGAAGTTGTTTGGCACACGACATGGGACATCATTGAAGAAATGCTTGAAGAATCAAGAAGCAAGTAATGGGAGTCTTCGATATGGAACCAAAAACAGTCAAGGTCACCTGCACCAAATGCGAAGGCCAGCGCTATCTCAACGGCGACCAATACGAGGGGCACAAGGGACAACCCAAGGCTTGCTATGCCTGTCATCGCACTGGTGTTCAAGAAGAGATCCCTGGAGCCCCTGACGCCGTGCCAGGGAGCGTCGTGACGATCCATAGGGGGGAATGGCACTACACATTCAAAGCGCTCTCTGAGAGGGTCGTAACGCTCCATAGCTACGTTGACAGTATCGAGTGTGGAGTAAGCCCCGCCAAGGTCACTTGGCACCCTGTCGGCATGTCTCGCTGGTTGTTCAAGAAACTCATCGATCAAGGCTACAAAATCAAATAAGAAAGGCATTGAAATGCGTAAGAACAAAGTCAAAACATTGGCAAGAAAAGTCCAAAACCACTTCGGTTGCAGCTACTCAACAGCTCGTCGCTTCGTGACTGAAAACCTGGAGGAAATCAGCGAGGACACCTCGAACCTTATCGAGTTAGCTTCGGATTTCGGACTCGTTAAGACATACTCAAAAAAACTAGAAGAAACGTTTTTGGAAACAATGGAGTAGAACACCAATGCCGAAAATCGAATTTGATTACAGCCTAAGCTTCACCGAAAAATCCCTGGCAATGATAGAGAATATCAACCTGATACTCTTGGAATACGAAGAACAGGGATTCGACCTGACTCTCAGACAGCTCTACTACCAACTCGTCGCCCGAGACATGATCGAGAATACCCAAAAAAGCTACAAGCGCATTGGAGCCCTTGTGGGAAAGGCCCGCATGGCTGGATGCATCGACTGGGACCACCTCGTTGACAGAACCCGAAATGTGAAAACACCAGCCTTCTGGAACAGTCCCCAGGAGATCGTCGAGACATGCGCTGACCAGTTCAAAATAGACCTTTGGAAGAAACAACCACAGCGCGTAGAAGTCTGGATCGAGAAGGACGCCCTGGTAGGCGTTTTCGAGGGGATCTGTAATCGCATGAGACTTCCTCTTTTCTCCTGTCGCGGCTATACCAGCCTGAGTGAAATGTATTCAGCGGGGAACAGAATAAGAGACTACGGCGGAAACAAGCCAACGATCATACTCCACTTCGGGGACCACGATCCCAGTGGAATCGACATGACCCGAGACATCAGGGAGAGACTCAATACCTTTGCCCAAAGAAAAGTCGTGGTTGAAAGGATTGCGCTCAACATGGAGCAGATTGAGGAGTTCAACCCGCCCCCCAATCCTGCAAAGCTTGCCGACTCAAGGGCGAAGGATTACTGCGACAAATACGGCAACAGTTCGTGGGAACTCGACGCCTTGACCCCATCGACCCTTGAGTCACTGGTCGAAAGAAACGTCAATAGAATCGTTGACGGGAAGCTCTGGAACGAATCACTCGACAGAGAGAATGAACTTAAAACACAGCTCCAATATGTCTCTGACAATTGGATGGAAGTGATAAGAGGCCAAAATGACTAAAGAAAAAGCAATCAAAGAAGAAGTTGTCATACCGTGGAGACCCCAGTGCTCTTGCTGCAAAAAGCCCATGAACGTTATCATTGAACAACCTGGATTCACTCTCAATAGGACGAGAATGTTAGACGCCGAACAAGCTCAGATTGTTGTAGAAGTCGATTATCGTTGTCAATTCTCATTCCGCCAAGAAACCTTCTCAATCCCCGCCATTATCTATCAAGGCATAAAAGACGCCTATATCATCAAAAACAAAGATCTTTACAAAAACATAAGGAGAAGATCATGAACAACCAGCCTCCACCCGAATGTTTTCTTTGCGAAGAGGAAATCAACGATCCATACGTTCACTACGGCAAGAACAATAAACCAACATGCCTCAAGTGCTGCGAGGACCACAACGAGATCGTCGAAATAGGAATCACCTTAGATCAATACTCAGCCCTTGAAGACTATTCGAGCCTCACGCCTTTCGAGATTGGCAAATTGATTACAAAGGGCGTTGCCGCTATCCGCGTCTTGATAAAGAAGGCCCAAGACGAAAAGAACCCCTCCATTGACATCCCAATGACTAGGGATGTTGAGCAATTCATGAAAAACGGAGGGTACTACAAAAAGATCAGCGTTGAAATCCCGCGCTCCTACAAAACAATCATCAACCAACTGGCAAGCTGGATGCCTTGCATACAGCTCAAAAGTGAGAGCGCAAGCGATTGGGTCACAATGGTCGCTCTTGGACAGACGATCAACTCAATCAAACCCCAAGGAGGTAAAGAACAGTGAGAGATTCTCCAATCGTGGAGCCCAAGAACAGCTTCGACGCATTGACAACATATTTGGCTCAGAGAGACATTGAACGGGATTATTGGAAGAAATCCTACAAGACCGTTTCCGAGTCTGGAGAGAGCCACATAACAATGCCTCTTGGCAAAAATACAGCCCTAAAGGCTCTTCCTCACGTCCTCGAATGGAGATTACTATTTGACGAGTATGACATCCCAGTCAAACTCGAAATTCATGGCGGCAATGTCCATTTCAAGTTCAAAAATCACAACGACGCTGAATATGCCTTCCTTATCCTTCACGAAGAACCACACAAGGCACTGACTGAAGAACAATTGAAGGAGTCTGAAGGATTGAAGCAGACAAACATGTGGAAATGGTTGCCCTTTATTGGACTGTCCTTCGTTGGTCTATTCGCAGAAATCAGCCGCAAGAAAAAGATCCTTAAGAACTAGGAAAACGTTTTCCCGAAAGGAAGAAATTAATGCCTAAGAAGACACGGCGAGTCAACAGGTCTATAGGGGTCGAGACGGACCTCCTAGACTGGTTTGAGGAAATCGCTCACGAACGGAAGGTGAGCGTCTCTGAAGTCATGAGAGAGGCTCTCTGGCAATACAAAGAACGCAAGAACAAAGAAGAGGACAGCAATGGCACACAAACCGAACAAAGAGAGAATGATTCTTGCGATCAGGAACATTCTGACAGATCACATCACGAAGGTCCATGTGCCCCACCAGTGGAATGAGGAGTTGGACGAAGAGGTTCTAGTCGTAGAAGACGAATCAGCACTCGCGAAAAGCCTTTACACATTCTTTGACGAACTCCAAGACGCCATAAACAAAAAGCATGGTGAACTCTTGGACGCTGAAATCGAAAAGACTGCCAAGGAGCTGGGATTCAAGCTCAAGACACAGACACCAAAGAATGAATAAATAATTACTTGATTCAACACACTAATCGTTATACCATTGGTATAACGCACTCACTTGACAAGGAGAAACAATAATGGACGCCTACTGGATCAAAAGCGTTATTCGAGAAATGATCGACGAGAAGCTTGTTCATTCCTACGAAGTCATGAACCGAGACCAACTGGTCGGCATCGGAAAGGCGACTGAAAACGAGCTTCTAAGGGATTCCCTACCAATGGTCAAGTGGTATCCCGTGAACCACAATTTTAGTGAACCACATTCGGCAAAAGCTTGGTTTCATGGATTCGTCGCTTACTGCTTCTTCAACCCCGAGAGATCACCGGAGCTTTGCTTCAAAGCCTTTCAAGATGGTGTCAAAGAGGCTCAAGACGCTATCCAGAACAAGGGCCAGTGGGGGCTTTACGCAAACGTCTTCTGTGACTACGAAGACTGCGAGCAAAGACCAAAAGTAGGCTACGAGTCTGGGGTCTACTGCGAGGAGTGTTACCAGGGGCTCGTTCACGCGGAAGGGATATCGCTCTAATGACCAAGCTACTCAAGAAAGAGTCTTTGAAACTACAAAGCCTCAAAGAAGAAGCCCATTCAATCGTCGAAAACCTTCGTCAAGCTCGGACCCTGGGGCGGAAAAAGCGCAAGAACACTGTCAGTCTCAGCGAGAAGAAAGTCATTGAACAGATCAGCAGCGCTGTAAAGGCCGCTATGGCCTTTCGCGACAAAGCCAGCCGTTTCTGCAAAAAGATATCGGAGGAGAAGAACGACTGGGTTCAAGGGCGCTCAGAGAGCTACTGGAGAAGCCAACGCTGCGTTGACTTCGAGGAATGGTCAAGGGGCTGGGAGGAAGCAGGTCGATTTATTCAGTCAGCCTGGGTTCGCCACGACTACCTGACCGTGACGAATCTCAAGCACTACGAAGAGGCTCTTTCCGAATTACACAATCTAACCAATGAGCCAGAATACCGAGAGGAGATACAATGCTCTGGCTTTCGCTGATAACGTCCTAGAAGGCTTGAGTCTCAAGCCAACTGATTCATGACGCGGTGGAAAACGTTTTCCACCGACTTAAAGTATTCATTCCAAAAGGGGTCAACTGAAAATGAGAAAATCAATCCTGGCTATCATCGTCCTGATGAGCACCGTCATCAGCGCTTGCACCGCGCCGATCCAAATCAAAACAGAGCCAAGCGGGGCTCTCATAACTCATGAAGGCGCGAACGCTGGAATGAGCCCTACGACAATCCACGCCTCGACTCTCGGATTCACTACAACGACGACTATCCGCGTTGAGAAGGAAGGCTATCACACCGCTCAAAAGACGATATCAGTCCTCGTCAACCCATGGAACGGCTCGATGACTTGGCCCAACATGGAGTTTATAAGACTCGCCAAAAAGGAAGACAAGGGCAAGTAAAACCCTCCAGTCCTAAATAAACCAACCCATAACAAAAAACTCTGACAAGGAGAGTGCCGTGACCGAAGAAGATAAGACTTACAACATCCCCGAAGAAATCATTGACGAGATGGCGAGCGTGGAAGACAAGGAAGAAAGAGTAAGGGCTCTGTATGACTTGTCCATCAAGATCTTCAACCACTTTGAAGTCAACCAACAAGTCCTTTACAGCCTCATTTCCATAGCAAATAAGAAAAAGCTAAAAGAGCCATTCGACTCGGAGGAGCTGGCAGCGGTCCTTGAAATCATCATCTGCGACAAAGACGAACGAAAGAAAACCCTCGACGAAGCCACTAAAGCGCTTAAGAAAACCATTGAGGAGGCTCACTCTCAAGGGATCTTCAACAAAGGCGGCAAAAAGCCAATGCCGGGTATGACCGCAGAGGAAATCTTCCAAAAAACAATGAAGGACGAGTTCAAAAATGAACCCGCGCCAGGGCAGCAAGACATCGGGGACGCTCTTGTTGCCCTGGAACTCGCCACCGGAATCACTTCATACAACATGTGCATGGTGAACTTCCTCCTGGCACGTCAAGAGCTTGGGTTCAAAGCCAATGATTCGACCGTTGACAAACTCGCAAAAGAACTGTCAAGGATTGTCATAAACGAGTCTTGTAGACAACTCAAGAAGAACACGTTTCACTTCATTGACCTGAAGTTTGCCAAGCGCGGGGGCTCATCAACCTTTGACAAGATGACAGGCAATACGCCTGAAAAGGCTAAAGCTGAATTTGACCAATCCATAAGGCGCGTTGTAAAGCGAATTTCCCAAGGAGTGTTCAACGTCGAAGCCCAACGCCAAGTCATTGAAGGTTTAGCACAAGCAGTCAAGTCGGAAGAAGAGGGCGATGCATAACCCAACGGCAACTGAAGTATGGAAAACCTTCCAGGCCGAGGACTGGGCCTGGAAGGTTCGCGTCTCCAACAAAGGCAACATTCAAAGAATGGATTCTGGTCACTGGATTGACCTTGAGATAAGAACCTTTCACAAAAAACATCTCAAGGTCTATATCAAAAGTAAGGGAAAAGACAAACTCGGACAACATTGGTATCACGCGATTAGCATATCAAGCCTTGTCGCCAAACTATTCCTCACTAACCGAGATGGTAGGTCAGCCGTATCATACAAGGACGGCGACCGAACAAACTGCGCCGCTCACAATCTAGCATGGTCCTATCACGCTGAGTTTTTTGAGCCCAAACACAACTACCGCATGAGACGAGAACTATCAAGTGCGGGAATTGGCATACTCAGAGCCATTGAATACAGCGGATCAGCCGGAGTAAGCTTTGTATCCATGGCTCTTCTTAAAAGACTTCAACATGCGGCAACGGAAGCCAATCCAGAAATTCCAAAGAAATCAGAAAATCCACAGCGCCAAAAAGTCGTGAAACTACTTGAGTTTGTTAGTGGATTAACTGGAGAACCCATAAGCGATCTCATATCGCAAGACAGTCTTTATGGGCTTCCTACATACGACGACTACTTCTCTTGCGCTCAGGAGAGCCTGGAAGATCTTATAGGGGGCGCTGAAAACATTGAAGAAGAAAGCCTAGTCCCCGAAATGGCCGAAGAGAATGAAAGGAAGGAGCTTGTCCATAAAGCTCTTTCAAAACTGCCTCTGCGTCACGCCCTTGCTATCAAAATGCACTTTGGCCTTAAACCATTTGAGGCCAGATACAACTACATGGAGTGTGCTCAACAATTCAACATATCAAGAGAGGGGTTCCGCCAAAGACTCGAAGCGGCTTACATTAAATTCAGGAAAGCACTTGGGGAATTAAACGAGGGGATGAAGACAGCGCAAAACGTTTTCCAATAAGACCCATTGCTATGAAGAAAGAAAAAGACAATGACGCCCCAAAACTCACAATACGGATGGTATAGTATTGGACTTCTTCTATTAATTGTTTGTAGTCAATGACGCGCATTGTGAATGGTGCGCGTCAAACCTTGTACGCTTGAAGGTTCAGCCATGAATGAAGACATAGGTTTATTTCACATTGGAGCTGGTGAAACCGAAGTAGACGCGGCTCATCGCATATCTAAATCACTGCCTTCATTGAGAACAGCCATCTTAAATCAAATAAGTGAGGCTGGTGACAGAGGAATCATTCCAGACGAAGCCTGGGAGTCCATAGTCAAGTGGAGGCCAGGGACGCCTGAACCGTCTGTCAGGCCAAGATTCAACGAGCTGTGGGAATCAGGTCTCATTCGCCGGAATGGATCGACTCGAAAGAACAGGCGCGAAGGCGAAGAAGAGGTTTGGGTTTCCGGCGTAGATCCTGTCGCGATCAATCGACGAAAAGCCAAGAGGCGCAATAAAGCACTTTGCATAGGCTGTCTACTCAAAGGCTCGGTAAAGAAACTAAAAGACAACGTTTTAGACCTCATCGAAAAAGGTCGTTCGGTGCGCTGCTCTGATTGCGGCTTCACCATGCAACTTAAGGAAGAAAAAGACAAATGAAAGAATGGCCCGTTCATTACAAAGAAAGACTGGCAATCCAAGACCCTGAAAGCAACGTCGCCGTTTGCTGCCTATGGTCTCCCCAGAAGTCTATAGTGAGGAAGCTCGGAGACTGCAAAGTATCAGTGATTGGCAATCTATACTCACTACAAGGAATCAACTACTTAATCAGGAACATTCTGGCAAAGCCAACAATAACACACTTGGTCATCTGTGGACATGACCTGACTGGATCTGGAGCGGCCCTATGGAGTCTCTTACAAAACCAAGGCAAGCCTGATTTCATTGACAACGGCATTGATATCAAAACTCTAAATTTAGTGAGAAGAAACGTCACCCCACACTTATTCTTGGAGGGTGGTAGCTTGGGATTCAAGCCTTCTATGATCGAGGCTATGAAAGGTCATTCGGAGCCCTGGAGCGATCCTATTGAACTGCCAATACCGAGGGCCAAAGCCGAACAACTACCCAGCCATGAGGTTGTAGAGGTTGTTCGCGAGCCTAAGTTCTACGATGCATGGCTTCGAGCGCTCAAAACGATCATGGCATTTGGCAACATTTCCCCAACTCAGTATGGAGATCGTCAACGGGAAATCATAAACATGACTATCGTGACCGACGAGCCCACTGAAGAAGTTGATTTGTCATTATTTGACATAGATCAACACGAGTTCGACTCCTATGTCAACAGCCTTTTGTTTGGAAGGCATGGAGCCAATGTCTCTTACACATACGGCTCAAGGTTCACCAAGGATTTTGGCATAAATCAACTCAGCGCAATCACTCAAACTCTTCAAGACAACTATGACTCACGACGAGCCGTCGCTTGCACATGGAAGGCCAGTAGCGACGGCTTCTCAAAAAACCCACCATGCCTCATCCTGATTCACGCAATGGTCAGGGGAGGGCTCATCATGACCTGCTACATAAGAAGCAATGACATGTATCGAGCTTGGCCTCTCAACGCCTTAGCACTGCGCCGCGTTCAAGAAATCATCGCCCAGGACGTAGGAGTCGCGACTGGCACCTTGACCATCATTTCTGGCTCCGCTCATGTTTACGAGCCATGTTGGATCGAAGCAAACAAGAGAATCGAATCCGACAAATCCAAATACGCTTTCAAAGTAGACCCTCGCGGAAGCTTTGTCATAAAGGTCAAGGAGGGACAAATCATCGTTGAGCACTTCTCCCCAGAGGGCTTGAAATGCTCTGAGTTCACTGTCAAGCGATCCGCCGATGCAAAGAGAAAGATGATGCCGATGATTTCCTCTGTGGCCCACGCTCTCTATATCGGTCGCGAACTAGAGAGAGCGCAAAACGCACTCGATCAAGGATTGGAATACAACAACCAATGAGACAGAAAACAGTAACACCAAAGGGTTGCCCCTACTGCGGGGGTACAGCCTACTTCGGTATGAATGAAGCGTCCATGGCTAATCACATAGCCAGTCACAAACGATAACAACAACGCTCTAATGACAAGGAGAGAGCTATGAAAAATGTAAAGAAACGAAAAAAACGGTCCTATCACGGATCGGAGACACTCCGAAAATACCGAAGTAGAGCCATGAGAGCCAATGACCTGATCCGAGTCATTGCAAGTCATGGTCGCAGGTTCTTCGCTCAGTGTTCGGACATGAACACTCCCGACAAAGAAATGACTGGACGGATCTCATACTTCGAGGTCAACAATCAAGGCCACATATTCTTTGTTAATGCCTACAAACTGAGCAGAGTCTATCTCAATAGAGAGAAATACTATTGGAGACATTGGCAGCACGGTGGGACGCTGAAGGATCTCGTTGAAGCTCTGCGTGATTACATCAAAACCGGGGAGCCAATACCAGGGCACCTTGGCCCACACCCCCAATGGTATTCCCAGGGTGACCCCTGGGGCTACGGCGAAGAATCCATGGGTAAGGTTCGAGACGCCGCTGTAAGACTCGGCATTTATCCAAAAGAAAAGAAGAAGGCTGTAATCACAGAAGTCGAGTCAGGAGAAAAAAAATGAACACCCAAGCACTATCGGACACATCGACTGAAGCCTTCATGAAAGGCAATCCCTTCTCCGACGCTTTTGTCAAGCAAGAATACGACTTCTACGGAGTCAGCGAGAATTATAAAAAGGACGGACTAAGAGTTATCCAGCAAAACGTCATCGGGCGCTGTGACGACTATCTAAACAAGAATTTCAGAGTCGGAATGAAAAGCCTCGCTCTAATCAAAGAGGGGGATGTTTGGATGTCTCTCACCCCCATGGAAATCGAATCGAACTACCTGCACATTTTCGAGGCAGAGGGTCAGGTTTTCACTGGTGGCCTTGGACTTGGATACTTCCCCCTTCGCGCAGCGGCCAAAGAGAGCGTTGAGAGCGTTGTTGTATACGAGACCGATAAAAGAGTCATAGACTTCTTCAAGAGCGCTCACAGCGCTCGCAAGGAGCTTGAGAAGATCGAAATCCGCGAGTCCTGTTGGAGAGAAGCTCTAAGATCGGGTGATATCGAATACCACGACTACATTTACAGCGACATCTACCCTTACCTTTGCGATGACGATATTCTCGACGATATAAGGGAGTTTCACAGCTCGTTCCAATTCTTTCGATTCTGGGGAATGGAAAAGGTGATTGTTTCGGCAGCAATGTCCTACGGGCACCAAAGCCACCTCCTATCAACATGGGGCAATCTTCGTCCTTACCTAAAGAAGTGGTTGGACAACGAAGAGAAAACAAGCCTCTATTACCCGGCCCCTGACGAAGATTACTGTCTAGAAATTACAAAACTCCTCGAAATCTAGGAAAACGTTTTCCATGACATGTCATCGATGCCAGGGCGCTCTTGAGTTCAATGTTTCCTCTTCTTCATACCAATGCCCCGCTTGTGCTAAAGAAGAGGAGCGACAACGCGCTCCCATGCCGAGAATGAACATTAAGCCGTTATTCGTGCGCGACAGAACGACACAAAACCTTCTCTATACCGATGTCAGAAGATTTTGTGTCTGCGGTCACGAATACGAGACTGTAAGAGTAGAAGGTCCAGGCTCCTTTGACTTAAACAATCCAAAGATCATGAAAATGATTAACAAGGGCTGTGAAGACCATGCTTCCATGTGCTTCACAGTCGAAGGGAACGAATGGCTCGCTCCTGATTGGTATCTAAAAACACTGGAGGAAGACGATGATTGATTGCTTCATATGCGGCAAATACTGCGCCAGCGACGTTGCCTGGGCTGTCAAAAGAGAGCGCAAAGAGCCACTCGTCCCATACCACCAAACGACGTGCGGCAAAAGAGAAGACTTTGATGAATTGCTTAAAGACGAACTCGAACGTATGGAGACAGTCGAGAAAAACAAGCCACGACACCCCTGGCGAGTCAACATCGAAGACCGGGAGTGGGACACAGACGTAACTTGCCTAGAAGAGTTCGACGACAAGTATAGAACTGGTGACTCCAACTACTCAGACTTACTTTTCAAGTATGAAGAACTTGTTCAAGAGCTTGAAAAAAAGCTTGGCCTTGAAAAAGAATCGACAGGACGCTGACAATGCCATAGAAAGACCACATTTAGAAGAGCAACATCACTCAAGACAAGGAGAGATAAAATGTTAAAGGCAGAAGATCAGGACTATTTCGAGAAGGGTCATTTTTCAGTGGAACGCTGTATCGTCGAGGCTATTAACCCAGATACAGTAACAATAAGAGAGTATGCTGCCCAACGCATATCAGTCAAAATAAACGATCTTTGCGATGAATTGGTTCGGGGAGGAATGACCTTATACATTTACGTCGTAAACAGAATCGAAGACGAAAGATCATGCGCCACCATTCACGGGATCTCTTCGAGATTGAAACGCAAAAGCGAGTATCACGCAGTCCTTACCGAAACCGGACCAAGGGACTATTGGGTCACTTGGTCCGGTGAATACGAAAAAATGGCGGAAGGTTCAATTGTCGATACCAGGATTCTAATGTCAGTTGAAGAACTAACTCGACCTCAAGCTTGCGAGGAAGTCAGGCTTATGGAGCTTAAAGGACTATGAAGAAAAAGGGCAAGGAGAGCGCTGATCTACCAAAGAGGGAGCACGACCAAGGGTGCGATGGCTCTCCATGGGGTAAAGGCAAGCGATGCAAGTGCTCTTATTACAAAAAGTGCCCAAACTGTCACTACCTTGAAAATGGAGCCAACTCAAGACACTGCGCTCACTGCAATTTCGAGCTAAGAGGACCAAACAAGAGGGAGCCACAAAAACAATGTGGATCATGCTCTCAAATGTTCATTGATTCGTCTTTCCTAATATCAATACCAATAAGTGTTTACGAAGATTCAAGAAGTGAATCTAACTTCGTTTCAATCTGCGACAAGTGCGCCCCCGACTGGTTCGAGAAAGTCCAGAAGTTATGGGCGCAATTCAAAAAGGAGAAAGACCGTTGAGTTACAGACCTATTACAGATGTATGGATTTTAGCCCGTGCCAAGCTTCGAGACGGGCACAAGTATTATGGCGCTTACCCAGCAGGATTCCTTCACAGGGCTCGTCACATGCTCGGCGTTCGACCTTGCGATCCAGTTCTCCACGTTTGCTCAGGGAAAGTTGATAAGAATCTTTACTCGGGCTTTGGCCCCAATGACAAAACTCTGGATCTCGATCCCGCTCTCAATCCAGATTTCCACATCGATGCCAGAGATATCGGATCAACCAAAGGCTCTTCCTTCCCGAGATTGGTTGATAACGAAACACACATCTCCCAGGTTTCAAGCAACGAAGAGGGCCAGGACATTGCAAAACTTGGTGAATGGGGTGCGATATTAATCGACCGCCCATACACAAGAGAAGACGCCAAACACTATGCGCCGGGTGAAGGTGCGCTGCCGAATCTCAATGATCTTCTAAAGCATAGCCTGTCTATGCTGCCCATTGGTCGCCGCGTAGGCGTCATTGATTACCTTTGGCCTCACCCTGGCAAATGGGGCAAAGAAGTCGCGGTCATCGGAGTCGGAACAGGACGAAACAACAGAGCCCGCTGGTTCACAGTGTTCGAGCGGATAAAAGACCACAGTTAAGGCAAACATCCAAATAAGACAAGGAGAGATGAATGTCCGAAAGAGAAGAAGTCGTCGGGAGACTCGTTAAAACAATCTTTTCGTGGGTTGACGAAGACGAAAGACTTGGAAAAGTCATCACATACAACGACATTAAGAAGCTAGCTGAAAAGCTCCGCGACGAAATAGACGAACTCCACTTCTTCTAATCCATAACCGCTTCAACAATCCAAGGGGAGCGGAAAACGTTTTCCACAAAAAGAAATGACAAGGAGATCCCCATGGGAATAGAAAAACCACCCCCGCGTAGAAAAACAAAAAAGTTCAAAGAAGCCTTTGGCAAATGGATTAAAAAGTCAATCGCAGAAGTCGATATGAGCATTAAAGACCTCGCTATTGCAGTAGGAGTGAGTCGAACAACGGCATATAACTGGTCGATGGGGCGCAAGTCATTTATATCGGACAGCAATTACGAGCTTGTTGAACTGGTCATCGAAAGAAGGGCCGAAAGGCGCGGTATCCAATACAACCATGAGGAGGGCAACGAGAAAGAATCCAATGAGGTATTTGTCGATGAAGGACATGTTTCAATCAATGGTTCTCGATTTGAAGTCGCAATGAAGAACAGCTCCTTCTCCATCAGATCCTTTTGCAGAGCGGCTGGTATAGGAGAGAGAACCCTCTATCGCTGGAAAAGTTCTCAACCAATTCCTATCTATGCTCTATACGGATTAGCCCACATACTAAAAGTCAACCCGCAATGGCTCACCGGCCAAGATAACAATATCAACCTCATTAGAGAAAAAACCGAAGACCTAAATACCAGGGGGGCGGATCGACTAAAAGACGTAATGAAGAAATCCCTCGCGTCTTTCAAAACGCGCATGGCTTTTGCCATGGAGGATATTAAAAGCCTCGAAAAAACAATGGAGTTCTAGGAGAATCGTCTTCTCATAGAACAAAATCACTAACAAAAAAAATATTGGAAATAGGTGCTGAATGGCTATAGAACCTGGGCAAATCATTAAAAACAGAGAACTCGCCAAGAAGCGGGAAACTCTTAAAGGGAAAGCAGAGCGCTACAACACGACAATCGACATGCTTCTCAGAAAGCGCTGGAAAGAAGGCGAAGAAGCCCTCATTAAGTTTGCAGAACTTCCCCGCAGCCGTGACGGACTGGGCATACATGATCTTGGAGAAGCAGCCGCCGAAAACTACCGAAAAGCAGGGTGGAAAGTCGTCATCGACTGGAAGAATGAACAGTTCTCGTTCACTTACAAGGCGGGTTAAATAATCCGCCTTGTCTCCAAATTAAAAACACAAAACGAAAGAAAATCTCATGATTAAAAGCGATAAGTGGATTACCAGGATGTGCGAGGAGAATGGCATGATAGAGCCATTTCTCACTCAAAAAATCCGTAAAGTAAACAGGCACGGCCTTGGCGAAGTTAAAGTCGTAAGCTTTGGTGTCAGCTCCTACGGATATGATGTCAGGTTGGCCGACGAGTTCAAAATATTCACGAACATCTACAACACAATCGTCGATCCAAAGGATTTCAACGAAAAGAACTTCATCGAACACAAAGGCGATTACTGCATAATCCCACCAAATTCCTTTGCTCTCGGAAGAACCGTTGAACGCTTCAAAATCCCAAAGAACGTCTTGACCGTTTGCGTCGGCAAAAGCACATACGCCCGCTGTGGAATCATAACGAACGTCACGCCCTTCGAGCCCGGTTGGGAGGGTTATGCCACCCTGGAGATCTCCAACACAACTCCGCTCCCAGCAAAGGTCTACGCCCACGAAGGAATCGCTCAGGTGCTCTTCTTTGAGTCTGACGAATACTGCAAGCAACCCTACGAAGGCAAGTATCAAGACCAAAAAGAGGAAATCGTGGTCCCACGCATCTAAGGCGTCCCCGACGAAAATGACAAGGAGAACTTGCCGTGAGGAAGAAGAAGAGCTTGGAATCAATCGCTAAAGGCGCGGCGAAAAGAATGGGTATAAGCGTCGAGGAATACATCAGAGAAAAAGCAAAGGGGAACAAACGCTGTTCTCATTGCAAAACTTGGAAGCCCCTTGCCACATTCCACAAGTCCAAAGGAGCCAGGAGCAGCGGTTACGCCTCGAATTGCAAGCCATGCTCGACGATAATAATGAAAAAACGGACTAAGGAAAAATGGGAAAAAAGCCCAATTCCTAAAAAGGAACCATTCAAGTTCTTCTTCCAACCTAAACGGCGTAAATAAGGCCACTAGAAATAAACTTCTAATCTTGTATAAGAAGTTATTGTACGCTTGTATAAGAAAGGTTATCATGCGCCTTCTGAAACGATTCATCTGGAGAAAGACTGGCTGGCTGAAGCTTATGCCAAGGCAATGCCAGGGATTTGGCGGATGTAAAAGAAAAGCTCACTGGCGAGTCGGATACTGCACAGAGTATTTGAGCAGATGGTATTTAGGCCAATTCACCTACTTTGCTTTTTGCCGAAAATGTGCAAGGAAATTCGAGGATCGATGGTGCTACGAGCTGCACTACAAAGTCGCAACTTTTGAATGGATCAATTGGAATCTAAGAAAGGACTAAACATGAAGAATCAACGTGTTGCTCTCATTGGAAGCCGGGGTATTTTACTCTTCGTTGCTTGCTTAACTCTCGCACTCTCGTCTATGACGGGCTGTGAGAGCATACCCAAAGATAAATATCAAGCCCTCCACAACTCTTTCGAGTCTTACGTCCAAAAAGACAAAGATAAACGCGATTCAATCAAGGCTTTCCTCACTAATCAGTTGAAGGCCCTTGAGTCGAAGGAACAGAAAACAAAAGCAGACAAGAAAGAAATCTCTCGGATCAAATTCCAACTCTTGAGCATGAAGACCTGGGACAGCCGCCAATCCCGCGCCGACAAATTCCTCAAGGACAGTGAGATCGACGACTGAAAACAAGTTAAAGGGCCGACTTCTCTTGAAGAAAGCTTAATTCTAAATTTCATAAAATCCCTAAAAAGGAAAAGAACATGTCCGAAGAAAACGAAAAAACCAGCTTAGACAAAGCTGTTGACTTCTCTAATAAAGTCATCAATGCGGCCAAAGAGGCTGGAGACCCTATTCCAGATCAATTCCACGACGACCTAATCATCGTCTCCGAGTCCTACATTTCCCTCGTCGAAGGAGAAGACGACCAAGAGCTTCTCGACGAGTATTTCAAAACCATGAAGTCAATGATTTCAGACTGGTCATGGAAGGGTTACGAGACCGCTGAAGTGAGCTTCTGGCAAGAAGCCTTCAACACAGTCGTCGCTGTGGCGAAACCAGCCGCCAAGGAGCTACTCAAGACAGCAACAAAGGCTGCTCTTGAAATGGCTAAAACCCAACTCTCAAACCGCTTGGCCTGAAAAGCCAAGCTTCGTGGTCACTAGAAAACGTTTTCCGATACGAAAATCGGAATCAAACAAGACAAGGAGAGACATTATGTCTAGTAAAATAACAGCTCACATCGGGAACGCGAGAACAAACATCGGAGACGATGTTCTTGCGAAAGTTTGGGAACAAAGACTCGAATCATACTGCTTTGGCGTTGAAGTCGGTCGCGGGGCAGAATGGGATATACCAAAAGACACCGCTAGCGATGCGAGGCTTCACACTGCGGTCGTCAAGGCTAGGGAAATACTCGAATCTGACAAGTTCTACCTCAAAGAAAGAATGGTTGGCGGCTGCATCGATCTCACTGCAATCCTCTACAAGCTCTACAAGGGCATCCATGTCGCGGCCTATGACTTGGGCCATGGACTTCACCCGAATTGCTTCCCCGCCATGATAGAGGCTATTCGAGAGGCCCTTTCAATGAATGAATCTGCTCGATTAACCTGCATCGTTTACAACCCTCTTGTCGTCAATGAACTCAAGGGCGAAGAAGTCTGGGTTCATGCCCGCGACAAAGGTGGTCAACGTTGGTCGGCCAAGCTCGCCGGTCACAAACAGTTCGGAGAAATCGGCAATATGCCTCTCGGAGAATTTTGGCTTGCGAAGGGAGAAGAGTGGGCGATCATCGACATGACCGATCTTCATAAAGGTGAAATCGGCACTGGCCCCAAAACTCCCCAAGAAGCCTCCTGATGTCGGTCGAAAGCCAAAAAGTCATCGAAGAACTTGCCCTAATGAACCCAGAGGCAATTGTTTTCGATGACTTGGACGAAGCCATAACAGGAATAGATAAAAAAGGTGTCAACGGCTCAGAATCAGTGCTTGTCTACTCGACGAGCAAGATTCTTGACTGCCTTCAAAAGCAGGGTCTTAGAAGTCGCGAGGAAGCCATTGAGTATTACGACTTCAACATAGATTGTCTCGGCGCTGGCCCTTACACTCCGAAAATAACCGACGACGAAGAATGACAAGCCATGGCTCGACGAAAGAAAACGAATAAGAAAGACGACAAGAAGAAAGTCGTCATTTACTGTCGAGCCTCCACTGGCAAGCAGGAGATAAGCCCCGAAGCTCAAGAGCAAAGGCTTAGACAGCAAGCCGAGTTCAAAGGCTTCGAGGTTATCGACGTTCTCGTTGACAAGGGGATATCGGGAGGAAAGGGCCAAGATGACCGCCCAGGGCTCAAGAAAGCCCTCTCTATGCTCGAAGAGGACAAAGCAAACACTCTCATGGTCACCAAGCTCGACAGGCTCTCTAGGAGCGTCTCAGACGGCTCTAAGATGATCGAGCGGTATTTCCGTGGAAGATACGATCTCGTCGTCTTAGAGCCCGAGATAGACACCACCAGCGACTTCGGAGAGTTCACTGCGAACCTAATGCTCAATATCGGTCAGCTTGAGCGCCGTCTTATATCAACAAGAACAGCGGAAGCTCTAGCCTATCTGAGCAGCAAGGGAGTCGTTCTTGGCGGTCGAATGTTTGGGTGGAAACACACAGACAAAAGAGACGAGAGCAAGCGGCGAATAAGAAAAGAGATACCAGAGGAGCAAGAGGCGATAAAGACCATGATCGACATGCGAGCAAAGGGAGCCACATTCGACAAGATCGCCATGAGAATGAACATGGAAGCCATTCCTACTGTCATGTCTGGCAAGTGGTATCAAAGCGACGTAAGAAACATAATCGAGAAGAAACTAGAGACCAACAAGGCCATTGATGAAATCATCTCGGCTAAGGTCTCCAAAGACATTGAACAATCCGACAAAGAGGCGAACAACTACAAGCCTAGTAAGAACGTGTGCCAGGATATCGCCGAGACTCTTAATAACCTTGGGCTTCAAAAGCCTAACGGCGGCAAATGGTATCGAGGGACCGTTCAAAAAATAATCAAGCGCGTTACAGACGCATATAGGGAGTCAAAATCTCATGACAGACCAAAATCACTCGGCCAGTCCGATCAAGATGAAGACGGACGCGGAGATTCTCCACGAGAGAATGAGAACGCTGGAGAGCCTGACACTCCCATTAAGCAAGGGTGATCGGGTTGAATTTCTTTACTACAAGGACAAGGACGAAAACCCCATGAAGGGCACCGTCGAAATGATCGCTAGGGGGAGCGGGGGAGGGAACATGAATATCCCTGTCTTTCGCGTGAAAGCTGACAAGCCCCCAAGCTGGTATAAGCTGAATGATGGACCGATAAACTTCCACCCAAGAGCCGCACTCAAGATCCTCTTCGACGAAAACTAAATCGGTCGAAAAAGTTTGACCCGCTCTCATAGGAGGCGGGTCGTTTTTTGAAGCTCTCCACGTTTTCCGAAGGAAATTGAGTAAAGCTTTGTTTTTGGAGAACTTCAATTTATACCATTGGTATAATCGAGTCAAGCCCAAAGAGGAATAAATATGTCAGGTAGTATCGACGACCGTTATGCAGAAGCCCTAAGAGCCCTTCACTCCGATCCTGAGAATATCGAAACCATGGCTCGGTTAGCGTCCATGGGTGAACGTCTTGGCGGGAGCATGGCTCACGAAGTAGCAAAACATTTTGCAGAAAAAGGCTTCGATCCAGAGGACGCTGAAAAGTTTGCCATCGGGTATATGTTTCAGTCATTCCGTGCCTACATGGATCACCTCGAAAGAGAACAAATCCAGAAATGGTCAGAGATGGTTTGCCCCGCTCAAAACTCAGCAGACCTAATGTTTTTCCGTCAATTGCGCCAGAGGAGAACAGAGTCAAACCTCGACCAGATGGGAGTCGTCGGAGTCTGGGAAGAAAAGATTTTCAAGAAGATCACAATAAAGCTTGAAGAAGGCTTTCACGAAAGCGTCTACAACGACTTCTGGAAGAAAACATACTTCCGAATAATGATCCAAAAGGACGTGGCTCGCGAACTAAGATACCCCTCAAAGATTCTCAGCAAAAACATAAGATGCTTCAACCCTGGGAATCTAAGAGTAGGCGCGGGATTCGACATTGACTTCATTGCGTCTTTCTCTGAAAGTCTCTCCACTGATACTGATTTCACTGTTGGCGTTTGCATAGAATCAGCTACGAGGAAAGACATTCATGGAAATTCGGCGAGGCAAGTCAGAATGGGGGGCAATAATTCATACACTCCATTTCAAGAGGCTCTTCCAGAAAACGCTTTCCCAGAGCACTTGCAAGACTCCAACGGCATTGATGGTTATGAACAACCTGTTGATGAATGGATCGCCGAAAGTCAAGACGAGGGACATTTAACACAAGCGGCAACCTATTGCGATGCCGATGGCAACCCCTTGGATATCAACACTGTGCCAGAAGGGACACTTCTATACCTTCCCAATGACAACAATGATCCTCCTGCGCCTCTCGGCGTAAAAACGACCGACCCTACCCACGGATTCATTGGAGTCACTAATGGAGGAGTGACTCCACAAATGCATGGCATTTATGAAGTCATGGAATCAACTGAAAACCAAATAACCATTGAAAATGAAAGCGAGGAAGAAAATGGCAGAGAAGAGTAACTTCGGATTCCAGGTCATGAGCCAAAAGGAAGCCGATAAAAAGCCTGAGTGTTGCCTGTGCCACACAGAAGGCAACGACATGACGATTTTTCCAGTTTGGACATCTGGCCCCTGGCGGGACGCTCGCGTCAAACAAGAACGCCCTGACCCTCTCAAGACAATCCCTATGTGTATGCCATGCTTCAAGAACTGGGACGCGCAACGATCTCTCGCCTTCGAGAAGTATATCCATCCAAAATGGCCGCGCAAAAACACGATCTGTTGCCACTGCAACACCAGGGGTAAACAAACAAGGACCGTCTGGATAAAAGGCGTTCACATCGCGTCCAAGAATCAACTACCCTTTTCCGTTTCCATGTGCCTTCAATGCGAAGCCGACTGGGAAGGGAGAAAGGTCGAGATTCTTAAAGCCATGTATATCGGTAACTAATTGAAAGAAAAGAAGGAGAGACTCGTGCTCTACCCTGATGAAATGATTCTGCTTTGTGACTTTGAAACAACTGGTCTTGCCCAGGAAGAGGGCTCAAAAGCGATTCAATTCGCCGGTCTCTTCCTTCGTCCTGACATGACTATCGAATCCGACTTCAACTATCATATCGACTACAGAGACCTTCAAGACCCTATACCCCTGAACCACATACACGGGATCGACAAGAAAACGCTTTCCGAAAAGGGAATGTCCAAAAAGCAAGTCGTAGAGGCCATCCAGAAGAAGCTCATTGGTCTTCATAGAGACGGGGTGAGAAGGATCTATCTCTCAAGTGACAACAGCTTCTTCGACCAGACCTTTGCCTATAAGCTTGGTTTGATCGGTAAACACTTGCTTCACTACAACCCGCTTGACTTCAAATGCCTGTGTCGCATGGCTGGTGTGAAAAGACCTGAAAGGTTCAATAAAAAACACTGCGCCATGAACGACACTTTGAACTGGTACAGAAGTGTCCTGATTTCCTATGACCGACTTAAAATGGCTGTAGAAAAACGACGATTTGAAGCCTCCTAGTTCAATCCAAATCTCTTAATGAAATCAGCCTTGCTCGCCTTGAAGGTTGGAAGATTCCACAAGACCCAACGAGACAAAGCCCCTGGCGTCGTTGGGTCTTTCCAATTCTCCCGCTTGCTGTGCCTCTTTATGTAGTTTGCTTTGCGCCCATCGTCCTTGTGCTTTGTGTAATCCGAGTAACCTGCGCCGCCGAAATGAACCTTTTTAACCTTGTTCGTTTTTCGGTTCTCAAATCGCGCAAGAAGCTTTTTATCCGCCCTGGTGCTCTTCACAATGCCAAGAAGCTTCCACTTTGACTTTTTCTTAAGATTCATCTGAGCCTCTCTTAAAATCTGTTCGAGCTTCTCTACAAGATCATAGACAGTAGGTCTGAGAGAAGGATCTTTCTTGAGCATACGGAATATAAGATGACGCACTTCGTCGGGGACGTTGCTTGGAAGATCTATGACGGGCTTGCGCGAGACATGACCAATGATGACCTCTTTGCTAGTGCGACCATCGATAGGCAATCTATTGGTTATCGCGTTGTAATAAGTCACTCCAAGAGCATAAATATCGGACTCGTTTAGATAATCACCATTCTTTAAGTATTCTGGAGCTAAGAAATTAAGTGTTCCACAAACCTGATCCTTTTCTTCTTTTAAGTCCAGATGTGACGACCATGCAAGGCCAAAGTCAATCAAAACAGCCTTGCCTGATTTGTCTACAAGGATATTCTCAGGCTTTATGTCTCTGTGATAAACACCCATGTCTTCAAGGTGCGGAAAAGTCTTAGCAATATCGAGAATGATCTTGGTCGCATCAATGTAGTCAATACCAAAACCACAACCGACGATTTCAGCAAGATTATTTCCATCGATAAGATCCAGGGCAAGATAAACAAAACCTCTATCTGACCCATGGCCGGAATGACCAACGATGTTTTCATGGGAGAGAATAGATAGAAGTTTGCTCTCATGATCGAATCGTTCCCTGTTCTCTCCCTCATACGTAATCGCCTTAGCCACTTTCAAAGCAACAAAAGGAGAGTCCTTGTGACCAGTATCAACAGCCTTAAACACTGTTGCAAATCCGCCTTTGCCAATCTGGTTTTCAATTCGATATTGACCGACCATTTCCCCAGGCTTTAGTTTGACAATCAAAAAATGCCTCCTATGGAAGCTGTGCGAGGCTCTCTGTGGGGCCTTCGCTAAAACTATCGAGCGAACTAGGCAACTGTTTCCAAAAAGCCGCAGAGGGGCTTAGAAAGAGACGGTGGCTTGTATAAAGAAAGCACCGCCTCTTCTTTCACAATGCCTCTTCAGGCTTCATTCTTCTCATTGGTGGAGGGGTCAGGGGGAGGAGGAGTATCCTTCATGTTCAAAGCCAGCTTGGTAAGCATCTCTATCTTCTCAAGGTCGAGACCTGTTGCCTTGTTAAACTCTTCCTTCTTTGCTTCTTTTCCGAAGTCAGCGGCCCCCTGGCCGATCATGTAACTTCCGGCCAAAGTCACAACACCAGCGGCGATTGAGTTGCCAAGCTCCAATGCCCTCTCTGGTGGCAAGTCAAGTCCTATGTATGAAACCAAATACCCAATGATCGTAACGATCAAAGAAGCGATCCAAACTTTCGCCTTCTTGCTTTTTATAAGTTCCCACAAAATGTCGTTCACGTTCTCTCTCCTTGCCTGGAAAACCGTTCTTCATAAATAATAGATCTTGTCAGGCTTTTAGCTAACCAGGGGGGTGTCCCTGCATTTGATTGAATGTCGCAACGCCTTGTGGCTGGGCTGTTTCGCCTGAATGTCCTTGGCTCACAGCTTGAGGCTTTTTACTTAAAGCCGCTTGCGACTGCTTACTATGTAACTGCATTTCTCTAGCTTTTTCAAGAACATAAAGACCAGAACGACCAACTTGGAAGGCCCCATAAACCAAGAGGACCGCTCGGACAGGCAATGGCAGTTGATCCGCCTTCCAACCAGCCCAAATAGACATCGGCCCGGTAATCGTCAGGTTCGTTAAAGCCTCAACTCGCTCTGGGTTGATCTCAACCTGATAGCTGTTCTGGCTTTGTTGTTCTAAATTGGACATGGCTTCTTCCTCCTATAAAGCCTGAAGTATAGCAAACACCAACGCAGTGCCCAAATAAGAAGAATCCTCGAAAGGAACTTGACTCCTTTCGAGGATTCGGGAGTGCCGAAGGGAGTAGGTAAGCAACAAGCTCACCAAGAGACCATCCGGCTATTCAGGTTTTCTAATCGTTGAGAGTCGTCAACAACTCAACGACTGTTCTGTCGCCCTTGACGGTAACGCTCCCTGTCTGATCTTTGTTTATAATCATCTCGCCCTTGGCCCCGCTTGGGGCATAAGGCCCGTCACCAAGCTTCTCTTTGATCCACTCGACGGCACCCGATTCGGTCTTGCAAACCTTCTGCAAAACCTTCGATTTAGGATTCGAGATGTCTTTGTACCGGAGCCTGATATTCTCGGCCCCTTCAACCTCTCCCGTATCGGGCTCTTCGTAGAGCCCTTGGTCGGCCAAAGTCTTAGCAAGTGAAGGGAATCGCTGAACAAGCGTCTCAACGGAAACGTCTCCGCAGAACCAAAGGATCATGTCCCTGGCTTGATCGGAATCACCAGCCTTCAGATTGTTCGCCACTTTCCGAAGATCGGCCACCTTCGGAGCTTTGAACTTTGACTTCTTCTTATTGACTGCTCGCGGCTTCCAAGAGCCGTCCTTGCGACCCTCGGCGATCTTTTCCGCGAAAGCCACTCTCGCGGATTCCGTCTTCTTCTCTTTTCGGACGGTATGAAGATCGCTGACAGTGATCTCCCCCTCCAGGCAAAGACCAAGGACCGGCTTAGGGACTTCGAGAAGAGCCAAGCGGTTCTTCACGGTCTTAACAGTGCAATTGTGCTCGCGAGCGACCTCTTCGATCTCGATGCCCTTATCAAGACCGATCTTCATATTGAAGGCTTCTTCAAATTGGCTATCACCGGAGCGATAGCTATTCGCGACTCGACTTCTTCGCCAGAAAGTGCTGTTCTCGTCGATCTTGACTTCGCGAGCCTTGACGCGGTTGAGACCCTCATAACATTCTTTGGCATCATTCGCCGCCAACTCTCTCAGCTTCTTGAGTAAGCCAGGGCCTCTCTCAAGCTCAACGCCAAGGAAAGCCTCGAACTTGCGACAGATATACTCGCGACCGTTTATGATCCTCTGGCGACCTTCCGTGACGTATTTCCCAGCCGCCCATGCTCCTTTCTTAGCCTCAAGCTCGACATAGTCAATCGGATACAGAACCTCGTCCACATCAATCGAATCGACAATATCGTCCTTCGGCTGTCTCATCGCTCTCGGATCGAACGTGGGATTATTCACGTCCGTCGATACCTCGAAAGCCAGCATCCCATATAAAAAGTATTCGGTCACAGGAACAGCAGGAATAGGCTTGTATCCTGCCTTCTCTGCTTTCTTGACAGGCTTGGCCTTCTCTGCTTTCTTGGCGGGCTTGGCCTTCTCTGCTTTCTTGGCGGGCTTGGCCTTCTCTGCTTTCTTGGCGGGCACTTCCACTGACTTGGAAGTATTCTCTACCTCAATAGTTTCAGGGCCTTTGTCAACGTCGATGTGAACTCTTCCCTGAAAGATTTTCCCGTCTTTGCTTACCTTTACAGATGTGACACGTCGATTGCCCACACCGGCCTTCTTACGAAGAAGACTGACAGCTTTCTTCTTGTTCGGATCTTGGCTGTGAACGTTCTTCCAAGTCTTCTTGTCTGGAGCTTTTGTAGACATATCTTTCTCCTCCCCAGAATCTAATTCCGGGGATTCATCATCTAAAACAATTTGGGCGGATTGAGTATTCTTACGAATACGTGGTGATGGTGCCATGGCTTGCTCCTTGTCATTCAAGCGGGTCGGCTGTCGTATGCGGAAAACGCTTTCCGCTTCCTTCGTTATACGTTTGGTATAAAAAAAGTGTCAAGAGGAAATTCAATCCAACTTGACACTTTTTTTTACACCGATTGTCGAGATTGGCTATTTTACTCGACCGAAGAGATATTTGAGACGATTTCAAGAATCTGGCTGGCGTCACTTTCCAATACGGCCCGATCAAAATCGGGGAACTCATCAACCAATCCGGTCAACAAAAGAGTTTGACCATTGACCGCGAAGAACTCAACCGGCGTTTCATCAGTTAGGGCTGAATCAACAGCAAGATGCTCCTTGCCAGGGTAGGGCTGTCCGTCGTCAAGCCAGCCAGGAGTAAATTGTCGCACTGCGCCGAGAGTCGTCTTATAGACCGGCTCAAGGGTCTCGTAGGAAAGGACTTGCATTGACATTTCTTCCATGGTTTCCATTTTCTTTTTCACCTCTAAGTTAAGTGTTTATGGGAACTGTTATCCTGTTTCCTCTTATCGGCAAGCGAATGACATGCCTTTAATCTTTCTCAAGTTTTTTCTTGGAAAGCGTTTTCCGAATCCTCCACTTCAATCAAATCAGGGCTCACGAACTCAACAGTGACCCACGTTTCTATCGTGAACTCATATTCGCACTCAACACATTCGATCTCATGCTTGCCCTCTTCTCGGATCTCTGGGTGATCCCAATCTTCTCCAACATAATCCCAGATATGACGACACTTAGGGCACCTGACATGTCTTTTATGACTTGCTTCCGACTTCTGAGACTCTAAACGTCTGCAAGCACCACATGGATTCGTATCCAGCGCTGTCACATAGGAATCACAACGAAAGCATTTATCCAAGGCCATTCTTCACCTCCATGAAATTGGTAATGGAAAGATGGATTCTATACCATTGGTATAGAATCCATCAAGGCAAAAAGAAATGATAAGGAATAGCGATTTTCAAACTAAGCTTTGCCAAGCTCTAGAGATGTTGTCAACCGCACCTCTGAGACTGTCACGGTCACGACTTAACTCGTCAATACTATCTTTCAGTTGACGGCACTCGTCCTTTAGACGCTTGTTTTCAAGTTCTCTAAGGTCATCACGGCGATTGAGCCTGATGAACTCAGGATCGTTCGCATGAAAGTCTGCGGTGGTCCTGAACCTCTTGCTATTCTCCAGGCACCATAGCCAATAAAGGAAGCAGTTTAGTAGAAGCGATAACGAAAAAACGACAGCCAGAGAGGCGATGATAACTCCTAGTATTGCTTCTTCCATGACTTTGCTCCTATGTTGACCAAACCTCGACTACAAAAACCGGAACCTTCTGACCCTTGATTGATTGCCAGTCATATTCCTCATGGACATGAGCGATGTCGTCGTCGTAAAGGAATGGCAATTGACCGGGCACCTTCATCTTACCCAGACCTTTCACATTACGCACAACACTAACTAAGAGCTTGTCTGTGATGAGCTTATTAAAAGACCCTATGGCGTTTGAGAAATCTCGTGGCCTGGAAGAGCGACAGCGAAAAACAACAACACGTTTCTCACCCTTACTTGGCTTCGCCGGATGCTTACACATCGCTTCAACAACAAGCTTAGACTCCCATTCTTTGCCAAGCCTATGACGAGCCTTGTGATTCATTCTGAGATAAGCATTGAGCCCAGGGGGAATATTGTCGAACTCCAATCGAATCAATAGATTCTTTTTCTCAATCACCTTCTTTCTCCCAACCATTTTTTCCTAATGACCAGCCGTTCGCTAACAAAACCCTTTCTGCCTTCTTCTTCGCTTTCAACCAAGGGCATGGTCCGACAGGATGGCCCATCTCATTCTCACCGAAACAGGCACGGCACTCTCCCGTTCTCATAAGAGAAACAAGAACGGCAAGATAATCATCAGTCATAGAGGGTCTCCAAAGAATGAGACTTTTTATCCCAAGCCCACTTCATTCGTTCGCGTCGAGAATCAAGAAAAGCGAAGACGAACTTTGCCGTCCGAGGCGACAAAGCGTCTTCTATTTCATTGACTTCCTTTTTACCGTAAATCGCCGCAATAAAGCCTTGAGTCTTTCGAGCTTTTCTTATAGGAGTTTTCCCATCAAACTCTTCTGGGAATCGGCCTCCAAATGGATCATTCGGCTGCAAGATGTAGCTGGCCGATATGACACGCTCGACATTCACTTTCTTAGGCTTTACTTTCTTGTTTTCCTTCGGCTTTTTGACTTCGACGCTGGCGCTGATTTTTTTTTTGAAGAAGTTGATTTCTCAGGGGCCTTCTTTGCAGCCTTTGCCTTCTTCTCATCTACCAAAGCCGCCATACTCTTGATATTCTTCATCCAGTCAACCAAGGCGTTCACTGAGACTTCAATGGGAATCTTCTTGTTCTCGAATCCAGCGGCGACAAACAACTCCAGTCCGTCAGCCTGGACTGCATATTTGTTCTGGCAAGCCCAAACCCATGCATCTTCCTCAATAGCTTGACGCAGTAAATCATCAACTAGAGCAGTCCCTCGCGGATCTGTTGAAGTATAAGCTTTATGCAAGTCTCTCTTTGTTTCACTTTTAAGCCAGGGGTATTCCGGCTTCTTCTCCTCTCTTCCGTGACTCCCATCTTGTTTATCGGTTTTTGATTCTCTCTTCTTACTGGACTTAGGAGAATCAGCTTTGCTCCTGACTGGCAAAGCTGGCTTTTTCTCTGGAAAACGTTTTCTACCGCTCACTCCAACAAGACTCAAAGCGGCCTCTAAAAAGGCTTTCCTCTCAGCCTCTTCCATCGAACCATCAATGGAAGCCTCTGGGCTCACACCCCTTTTCGTATTGCTGCTTGAGGCACTTCGCCAACAAAGAACGTCCCCTGTCGGATGTATCTCCAGCTTCACGCGAGCATAAGAGACAGATACGTAACAATCTGACTTCTTGTCATATTCAGGGGCCTGAAGTATCGCACTTTCCACGATTGTCTCAGACCAACCGAATGGGCCGAAGAGATCATTCAACTTAGGAACTATGTCAACCTTGGGATCACCCAGATTGGAATCTCTTAGCCTCTTTTCGTAGAAGTCGTAAAGGGGCTTATTCATATGTTCAAAAACTAATTCTGACATTCGGGATTCTCTCCTTGTCACCTAGAGATCAATGGACTTGAGCACACGCTCTTTACGTCTCAGTATTGAATGAATAATACGGTCAATTGGATGGTTCGCGATAACGTCTTCGATGGTTACTCTTCGCTTTTGGCCGCGCCTGTGTACGCGGTCACAGATTTGGCTATTAATAGACGGCGAAAATGTCAGATCCACCCGAATCAGATGAGAACATGTTTCTTGCAAGTTTATTCCAACAGCGCCAGCCGTTGTCATTGCAACACCCTTAAGAAGACCCTTGTTGAAATCGTTCATTATTCTGTTACGACGACTCGCCGAAACACCCCCAACAATTTTCCCCCAGCCAGGGCGATCTCCAAATCCACTTGTTATTTCTTCGTGGTAACAGAAGACGACAAGAGGCTCTCTACGGTCCTCGAACTCTTGAATACGCTCCAAAACATAAGGAGCCTTGGCAATTGCGATAAGGCGTCTGATTCTTTGTAAATGCTCTTCTCTATCACCGTCTCTCTTTGCTCCAATAGACTTCTCAATGACTTTTCGGATACCGTCTTCGCCACCAAAAACAGCCATCGCTTTCGAGCACTTCTGGCGTAACTCGTTGTCCTTAAGACTCACGAAGAACTCTGTAAATCGCTTCGGTGGCAAACCAGGGACCAAGTTCTTCATTCTCCTCAGTCGAACATGGGAAAAAGCTTCCTTCGTCTCAGGATATCCCTCAACAGCTTCTCCCCCCTTCCCGAAACGGAAAAATGTTTCCTCAAATGTTGCCGCTGGACCGAAGATCTTATTGTATCCGCCAAGACGCATGACTTGATAGAGATCTCTGGGCTTGTTCATTAAAGGTGTCCCAGTAAGAACCCAAACAGCCTGACAAAGAGCCCTCAAAGCTCTGATATTCTTAGATATGTCCGTTGTTGGAGTTTTTGCCACCTGGGCCTCGTCCATAACACAGTGGACAGGATTGGGAGGGGGATCTTGAGTTCCCTTTTCGGGGAGAGAGTGCCATTTAGCAATAATGACTTCACCAATGCGCGGCCAACGGAAGTTTTTCCTGTCAACAGCTTCGACATGATAGAAGTCAGGTCTCCATTTCTTTGTCTCCGCAACCCAGTTCAACTGAACAGACTTCGGGCAAATAACAAGAACGCCGCATTTGGAGGGTTCCCCCAATGCCATAAGGACTTGGACCGTCTTGCCAAGGCCCATGTCATCGAAAAGGAGCCTGTTTTGAGACTCTACGAGGTAATTAACCCCCTCAACCTGATGAGGGTCTAGGGAAAGAGGGACGCCTTGATGTCTTTGGAATCTTAGCCGATTTATCCGAGTCCTTAACTCAGCCTTTGAAGGAAGGAAAGAGGCAGGGGCAAAAGGGCCAAACCTGCGATGCTTCCAATCCTTTGCTTTCTTCACAGCTTCCCTTCGAGAATACTGTCTATCTAGGACAACCTTCTCTTTCGTACTGCGCTTCCTGGGTCTTTGCTTTTTTGGCGAAGAAAGAGACTCTTTCGGCTTCGAGTTCACGAAGACCAAACCGCCAAATCCAGCGGCGGAACTAGCTCGACGCTTCTCTCCTCCGATTCTGGAGGGAGAATTGGGCCTTTTCTTACGAAATCGGATGTCTCTGTTTTCAGCCATACCAAACGCTTTAACGTGCTATATAACTCATGGGATTACCATCAAGGTCGATTACTGTGCTTGCATATTCTACGATACGAATGGTATAAATTCCATCCCTTTGCGTCAAATCGCTTTTTGTATCTTTGAGTTTCGAGAGTGTACATAAGTGAAGGGCACGTCGATTAGACAATGCCCTTCACCGGATAACTCAAGCTCAAAACAACTCAAAGTTTGACAAGGAGAGAGGAAGAGAGCAGGGAGAGTTAATCCACTGGGAATATCTTATTGAATTAACCTCTCTCGTCAACCCAAAACGTGAGGGAATATTTTGTGTGGGGACACGAATTTAGTTTTTAAGCTTTGGAGCAAACCTATGAATATGCCGTTTTCGGAGAAAGTTCTTACCGCTGCTATATCCTATGCGACTGAACTTGGCTGGAGAATAACACCTCTTAGAAACAAAGGAAAAGTTCCGTATCAATCCAAGTGGCAAGAGAAAGCAACAACCAACCCTGAAGAAATAAAAGAATGGATCGGTGGCAAAGAAAACAACATTGGCATCGCAACTGGAGAAGAAAGCGGAATCATCGTCCTCGACGTTGATGTCAAAAGCGGTGGCCTTGATACTCTCAAGCAGTGGATCGACAAACATGGACTGCTACCCGAGGTTCCTGTTCAGCAAACAGGGTCATCTTGTCCGAAAACCCAAGCTCGTGGTCGGCACTACTTCTTTAAGTATCCCACCGACGAAAAGGGAAAGCCCTTAGAAATCGGCAACAAGGCCAATATTGACCCAGGCGAAGGTATCAAGGTTAAGAATGGTCAGTCTGGGATAGATATAAGGGCCAATGGGGGCCAAGTTGTCGCGGCTCCCTCTATACACCCAAGCGGAACAGCCTATGAATGGGTTCTTGAACGGAGCCCCTTCGAGGTAGAACCTTTAGACATGCCGAAGTGGCTTCTTGATCTCATCGTCGATAAGAAGCCCTACAAGAGCAAGTTTCGCAACACAACAAAAGTTGTTGACTCTGGATCGCTAATCGACCTCATGGACCCCGTTGGCGAAGGTGGACGCAACGAGGCTCTTTTCAAATTCGCAAGTAAACTCCGAGGGCAAAAGGGGCTTGGAGAAAGCGATATTCTTTACTTCATCAAAAGGGCCAATTCGGAGCGATGCAGTCCACCAATACCAGAGAGGGAAATACAAACAATCGTTGCAAGCGTTTGCGGTCGATATTCACCCAAAGAACGCTTGAAGAAATACAGAAACAAGCCAAGATCGAAGCCAGCTCCTAAAAAGGAAGAAGAACCCTGGGGCGACAACATGGTTTCCGACAACGGGACTCAACCACCTGAAAAAGTTGAGATTCATAGGTTTATGCGCGACGACGATGAACGCTATCGAATCTACGATCTTATTTTAGCTTGGCTCGACGGCGTTGGACCGGAAACTCCAAAGCTTGTCTGGCGTGATGGTCCTCAAGCATACTCCGAGACCTTCAAGCGTTATATGAAGGCTCCCGAGATACTTAAATATCACCAGCCTGATATTCTTTGCTGGCTAGCAGAGAAGTCCTACGAGTGCATTTGCGACCCCGCCGAGGTCAAAAAGAAAGTCACTCCGGTAGGCAAGGCAACAAAGCTATGGAAGCACTGGAGCCAAACATGCTTCCTAAAGCACCTCTCTCGAATCCCTGATAAGTCTTTGGTCAACGGAGTTGCAGACAGTGAGAAACAAAAGCTCGCTTCTTCGATCTATGCTGTCCTGTCGAAATCTATCCGCGTAAACGACAATACAGACCAAATTCCTGTAAACACCACAGTCCTACAGCAAGCAGACGATTCAACGGCTCCAGGGTGGAAGAGGGTTGGAAAATATGGCGCATACGTGCGAAATCCTAAGAAAACGTTTGATGCTTCGATAGGACTTCGCTACGATTTCGTGGTACAGGTCGGTGCGACGTGGCTAGGTGAACTTCCCAGGAAGAGACTCAGCCGACTGCTAAGAGAAAACTCGATAGCAACGACCGGCGTTATCAAAGACGCCAGAAGATCCGTACGCTGTCTAATGATCGACTCAAATTGGTTGAATGAATACCATGGGTATCTTGCCCAGCAAGAAGAAGACCAGTCAGTCGAATCGTCGGAAGAAAAAAGCGCCTCTCAATGATTGGTTTCGATTACCGCTTTCCGGTTACGATTCCAGCGCTTGAAATCGTAACCGGCAAATCCTTTAACACCAGTATGTTACGAAGAATGGTTACAATTCCTGTTTTGGAATCGTGCCAAGCTCTATCCCTTTGTTTTTGCGGCTTTCTAGCTGAAAAAAGCCATTGGGTTACGATAATGCGCGTATATGTGAGTTTTTATTCTTCATCGACTTATTTTCAGGGTTTATTTTCAAAAAATAGCAAAAATAACGTGCGCGTATAAATCGTGCCATCGTAACCATTCTACACATGTGTATGTGATTAAAGGACTTACAGGTTACGATTTTGATTTCGGAATCGTAACTAGACCGGGGATTCAAAGGCCAAACTGGCTACAAACCAATTAAAACAAAGACCGGCACTGGTTACGATTCTAATTGTAACCAGTTTTTAGCTACAAACCTAACATGGCAGTGGGGACTTTCCATGAATGATTTTGAACAGGCGATTCAAGGTGCTGAATCGAAACTTGGCCTTAATTTCCGAGATTTCCAACATAAGGCACTAAGCTCTCTTTACTCTGGCCGAGACACAATTCTCTCGGCTGGGACCGGCGCTGGTAAGTCAGCGGTTTATATGGGCGCTTCTCTTATGTTGAGAGATCGGGGCATAACGGTCCTGGTGACGCCTCTGGTGGCTCTTCTTCATGACCAATTGCGTCGATATAGAGAGATCGGTCTTCGGTGCGCTCCTCTTTACGGAGAAATCCAGGGGTCGAAGAGGAAGGCTCTGATCGACTCCATAGCGAAGGACGAGGTTGATACGGTCTTGACGACTCCAGAGACTCTCCAGGCGTCTAAGCCTCTTCAGTATGCTCTCTGGGAGGCTGGCGGCTGTGCTATGGTCGCTATCGACGAGGCTCACGCTTACGAAGAATGGGCTTTTAGCTTTCGCTCGGCTTATCGCCGCCTTGGCCGGACTATCAAGACTTTGAGCAAGGAGCCCCCAATAGTTCTTCTTTGCTCGGCAACGATCACTGCTCATGGTGCCGCCGAGGCGGCTTTGAGCTTGGATCGTTTCGATTGGGACGTTCACTGTTTAGATAATGAGCGAACGAATCTCCATTACGAATCCTGGGAATGTCCAAGTCATGTCCAGGGGTTTGTGAATATCGTTCAGGACGAGGCAAAAGCACCAGGGATTGCTTATTGCGTTTCAGCGGCGCGGGCTCGACAGCTATGCACGGCGGTAAACAGGATTTTAGAGCTAAAGGGAACGGATCGAGAGGTTTTGCTTTACACGGGACAGATGAAGAAAGCTGACCGGATAAAAAGTCAGAGAGCATGGCAGGAAGGTAAGCGTTGGATCGTTGCGACGAAGGCTTTTGGCATGGGCGTTGATAAAGCTGACGTGCGAACGGTTTGTCACTTTGAGTTACCGAGTTCTATCATCGACTATGCTCAGGAGACAGGACGAGCTGGCCGTGACGGAAAAGACTCTTACTGCCTTCTGGCAGATACAGCGGAGTCTGAGATTGCGACCTATCTTACGGACCTTCAATATCCGAGTCTTGAAGTGGTTGAGAACGTTTGGCTCTACTTGGATGAGGTTTGCAATAAAGACGATTGGAAAACGGTCTCTAACAAAGATATTTCGGAGGCTTGCAAGATTAGCGTTCAGTCGGCTATGAGCGTGAGAGGTTGGTTGGCCGGTTCGGGTATGATTTTGAGTCTTCCAGCGGAGAATAGATGGATCATCAAGATACCTCTGGAGCTTAAGGGCCAGCTTGAGAAAACGGGGGGAGCAAAAAACGAAAGGAGAATGAAACTTCTTGAAGCTGTCGAAAATGCCGGTAAAAAAGTCCCAGGTGGTTTTCGTGTTTCTCCTACCGAAGAAGAGATCATGGAGGTCTACAAAAACCCGAAGGTTGTTCTGGATCAGATGGTCAAGGAAAAACTCATAGTCATCGAGAAGCCCCCCCGGTCAAGCAGGGTAAGACTCATGGCGGATTCATTTATGGATTTTGACCCGTCTGATTTGGAGAGAGCCAAGAATCTTGCTTATGGAAGGTTTCAAGACATGAAGGATTTTCAATGTCTTGAAAACGATGAAAGAGCAGGGGCAATAAGTAGGGCTGTATCCCTGGAAGTCTCCGACATTCGTAATGAGCTTCGGAACAAAGAGATAAATTCGGAGCAAGAACTTACGATTGTTTCCGTAGCTGCCAACCTGGAAGTCAAGAGTGAAGATACGATTAAGCTTTGTGAATGTGGAAGCGAAGCAACGCTTCAAGGTGGATTCGTCCATTGCTCGGAGTGTGTTGAAAAGCTTTTGACTTCTAAAACATTCCCTATTAAGGCATAGCTTGGTAAACTCCAGTCTTTACAAGCGTTTTTTTGATTTGGTGGTTTGAGTTATGGTCGTTCGTTTCTTGGAAAACGTTTTCTCTTTTTTAACTAAGGGAGAATAAAGCGAATGGTTTTATCAGTAAGTCTTTGCTACCCTGGGTCGAAACTGATTTCGGAGGACCAAGATGGTTAGGGCTTTAAGGAGAGTCGGCAATAAGGCTCACCATATAGAGATTAGCGATGCTGAAACTATTAACGTCGGGGGTCTGGGCAGATTAGTTTCGGGAGCGGCTGCTCTCTACTCCGAAAACTTCACAACAGGCATTGTTATCGGCGGTGGAACAGCTTTAACAGGTGCTTCTGCTATCGACATTAGCGGCGTAGGAAACACCGCTGCGGGAGTTAGAATCCGCGCTGGCGCGACGGCTGATTTGACATTGGGAGCCCGTGGAACAACCATCGCTCTTAATGACGCTGTTGAGCTTTCTCTTGACGGTTCTTTCTCCGCGACAAGCCTCATTGGTGCTCTCAACGAATTAAAGTCAAGCGGTGGCGGATCACCGACCGTTGCCAAACTTGACATAGCGTCTAACATGGCAAATTATGTTATGACTTTGCCAGCGGCGGCGGAAGGCCCTTTTTGGTGGGTCATAAACGGCGTGATGTATTCCAATCTTGGTGGACACTTCGGAGTGACAACCGTTACCAACACCAATGACACATGGACATGGAACGACTTGATACCGATAGGTCAGCTTCAGACATCAGACCTTTCTTATTACTGGCATTATTGAGGCGCATAATGGTTGATGGAAGACAGATACAGATTCGTTCTATACCAACGACGCGCCATGAACTTGCTTCGATAACATCGGACGAGCTGGCAAGCAATTCTATAACAACAGCTAAAATAGCAGACTCCTCTGTGACACCGGCAAAGCTTGATAGAGAGTATGCCGAAGATCCTGTTGTTAAAGTCCTTGACACGGTTTCTTCTGTTGATCTCAAAGCCATTGGGACAACAAGTTTTTCTCCAGTCCCCGCTGGGAAGAAGTGGCTTGTAACGAGAGTTGAAGTCGAATGTTCTGCTGCTGTTGCAATCACTGCTGAAGCGATTGCTGGAATTGGTGTCGCGGCTGGAGAAGACGATATCTTCGCTTCGCAGTCTCTCGTTTCTCTGAAGGCCGCTGGCGATCTGTTTATTTTTGAAGGGATCGAGGGTGTTGTTGCAAATGCTGCCGACGTTATAAAAGCAGGAATTGACACAGGATCGGTTGGGACAAGTCAGGAAGCTACATTCAGGATAATCGGAATAGAGGTAAATGCATGAAAGCTTACAGGGTCAAGGTAGACAGTGAAGAAGAGGTAAGGTTCACCGCTCGCGAAGCGGTGAACGGCAAGCCTGTGGAGCTTTGCGTTCACCAAGTTGACGATCAGACTTATTCGAAGTGCCCAATGCCGATCAAAGACGTTTACACATATTATTATGGGGCAACTCCGGCCAAGTCCGTCTATATATGCGTTTGCAAGCTCTACACGGGGTCTTGCGAAGGTTCACCGGGCACGGTTCTTATCACCGATATGGAAGAGTTTGAGGTGGAGCGATGAAGACATTGTTTATGGACTGGAAAGAGTCCACTGTTGCGCCATACCTCGTCGATGGTGTGTCGATTGAGAAACTCGGCGGCGATCTCCATAGAGAAACTCCTCAAGCAAACTCAAACAATCTAAATTCAACCAATCGCGCTGCCTCGCTATTCTCTCGCGCTTTTTGCTACCACGCAAGCGAAGCCATTGGTCGCATACACCAGTATGACCCGGATGCCTACAAGGTTGCTCTCGGAACATACAGCAACCAGACAAACTTCAACGGCTTCCAAAAGGACAACACTTGGTCAGCGTCGGGAGGAGCAACAGGTCATTTTGTCGAGAATGGCGTGAGCACAGACGGTCATATGCTTCTGGCCTTCGATACCGGAAGCTCTATCGGCCTCGGCGAAACCATAACGATCACAAACGGCCCAGCCAATACAGAAACAGCAGTCACAACGGAAGCCGCCACGCAGGGCGGAAGCCCAAGCCAACTTGGAGAGAACAAGGTCGTAAAGGCTTTCACTAACACGATGAGCCGGATATCCTGCACGATGCAGCCGGTGGTCGTCAACGGTGTCGATAGTATCGCGGTTGTCGCAAGAAGGTCTGGATCGTCAACGATAGTCGATGCCATGATCTACGATGTCATAACTGACACTTGGACTGAGTATCTGTCAGTCGGCACTATAGCAGCTGGCTCATGGGGTATGAGCTATGTCCTGAACGACTCTATTTACTGCTCAACCGCTAATTCTACAACTTTCGGTCAACCTGGATTTGTTTTCAACCCAAGCACCGTGGTTTTCGGTCCATACGATTTAGCCCAAGCTAGTACTGGCGCTGACCGCGAGTTATCAGACGCGCAGCCAATGGGCTACTACAAAGCCCAGATCTTCAACGCCACGCCGAATCAATCAAGCTTGTTCGCGATGAAGAAGTTGTCCGGTGCCGGATTTGCAACTCTTTACACCATGGCCGCTCATTCAGGATTTTCGCCATCGACCAACCAACAGGCAAGAGGCGGCTTGCTCGTCGAACACGGCAACAAACTGTGGGTCTTCCCCTACAACGACGTGGCTATCGACGGGTGGTCAGTCCTGTGCTTTTCTATTCGCGACAACTTCCTGGTGTGTGAGAATTACGCGAAGGTTGATCCTGGTTATGGATTCGATGCTCAAGCTCTCGCTGCCCGCATCTTGCCTTCGGCTTTAGCCGCTGGTATTGGAGCGCCCAACACTGGCATTGGCATTAGATGGCGGCATATACGAAACCAAGTCACCAACAACCCGGACGGCCAAGACACACTTCGTCTCTATCACATCGGAGACAGCAACGGAGGAATCACAGAGCTTCTTGAATGGGGGGCTGTCTTTAGCGACTTGACTGTTGTTCTCGACTGGGCAAACGCAATAGATCAGACCGGAGGCGTATGGAGAGTCCCAGTCACTTCTGGCACTCCCTCCTCAGAACTCACCGCAAATGTTGATTGGGTTCGAGATAGAGACCATGGAGGCTCTGAAGAGGGCGTTATCTTCAGGGTCGTGACGGTTAATGACGGGTCGGCCTATATTGAGGTTGAGAATCCAAACGACGCTGAGATTTCCCTCCCATCTGCGAACACGACTCCTCAAAAACTGGTCCCTCCCACCTCGGTCGGGACCACGGCGGGCATCGCTCACATGGCCTTTCCTGATGGGAATGAAGGCGGCGGCGGTAAGGTCTTTTTCAATGGGATCAAGAGCGGGGTCATTAAGAGCACTCAGAACCAAGTCAACAAGCAGCGTATCACCATGATGTTCAACGGTGGCGGGACGATTTCCTGCAAGCTTTATCACGGTGAGGCTCCAGACCGTATCATGGACTCTGAATCGACGATATCGAAACCAGCCGGGGAAACCTGGACCCTGGCCTCGAACGAAATGACAAACGTCCCTGCTGACGCTTCGGACGTTTTGGTCGATCATGAGGCGGCTATTGACTTAATTGATAATGGGGCGCTTATTCGTCGCTGCAATAGGACGGTCTAATGGGATTATCGAGTGCTCATACGACAACAGTAAGATTCACTCAACCGGCTTTGAGTCCGGCGCACCCGGTCACGTCTGCCTTTCAATCGGCAAACCTTTCCCCAGCTCACCCTATGGCCTCGAACGGTGCTATTTCTCTATCCCAACAACACCCTATGGCCTCGAACGGTGCTATTTCTCTTTCGCCAGCTTTGGCGCGAGAGGTCGAGATTATTAATGGAGGTATCGACGGGCGGCAATTTGGAATAAGAGAAATACCTCCTGATCGTTTAGAAGCTGAGTCTTTGACCGCGCTAGAAATAGCTGACGATGCGGGATTAACTGACAAATTCAATGACGGTGCTGTGACTCCAGTTAAGCTTGACAGGGCCTACGTTGAACAGCCCTTCATTGACGCCATTGGGATTGCCTTGTCGGTTGACCTGACAGCAATTGGGGTGACGAATATAGTGACGGTCCCTGGCGGTGAGACCTATCACATCGTAGGTGCGTTGGTCGAGTGTGACGCAGCGGCAAATGTTGATTCTCCCGCAACATGTGGTATTGGAGTGGCCGCTGGTGAAGACGATCTATTTGATTCACAGTCGCTTGTGGGTCTTGTTTCAGCGGGTAAAGTATTTCGGTTCATAACACTGGAAAGCATAATTGCAACGGCTGGGCAAACAATAAAGTTTGGAGTTGATATTGTTGCAACAGGTGTTGGGGCTACAACGCAAACTGCCGATATTTACCTTCTCGGCTTCAAGGTTTAGGAGTGTGAATAATGGTTGACTTTACCCCATATGGACTGAATGTAACGACTGGCCGATACGGACCAATGCCCGGAAACGCTAATGTCAAAGGGTTTAATCCAGGCCCCAATTCCTTACTACTGCCTTCCGTATTGACGAGGTTTCATACGTCTGTTCAAACGGCTAGTTTTATTCCTTCGGGCACTGAAAGCGGTAAAATATACCCTCTCGACGCTTCGGCTGGGAATATCACAGTCACTCTTCCAACAGCTCCCGCTGAAGGAACAAGGATAGGCTTTATTCTCCATGCTGCAACGGGATCGGCCTTCGACGTGACGATTCTTAGGGGTGGTGGGGATACGATCATTCACAGCGGGACACTTCTTGTTGTCTTCAGAATGGGCAAGGCTCTCGGCTCCTACTGCGAGCTTGTTTATAGAACCGTTGGTGGTGTAACTCAGTGGCAAGTTTTGATTAACACCGGGGCTTCATACTTCGCTGGCCGTTATTCAGCCCAGGTCGCAGTCGTTGGTGCATCAAACAACATGGTTTTTGGGAACACTCTTCCTTCAGCCATCAACGAGAAAATAACCCACAGCGTATCGGACGGATCTTTCACGGTTTCTGATGAGGGGGCTTACTTCGTTCACATGCCCATGAACAACGGCAGCAATGCTTGTGACGTTAGGATTCAATCCCCGGCATTAACAAGCCCGAATCCGGCTGTGCCCAGTAATGATGTGAAAGGCAAGAACTTTCAACTTAACGGATTTACCAATGAAATGCAGAACACTGGAGCCCTCCTTTATCTTCTTGCAGGGGGAACCTTTGACGTTCGTATTATTAGCGGTTCGCCCGCGTCCAATGAAACATTCCTGCACGTATTCAAGGTGAACTAATATGGCCGCAACAACTTATTTCATGCTCTGTTCAACGGGGAACGTCATTACAGCTATCAGCCTTGCCGATGATTTTGATTCGGCCCTTGTTGGTGGTATCGTTCGGAGTGCAAGCTTTTCAAGCTCTGAAGGAGACAGCCCCGACGTGCTGCGAGAGAAGCCCGTGACGGGCGATCTGTTCGTGGAAGACCCTTTGGCCTATACGCCACAGAACATCGGCTCTATCAAGCCCTGTGTGAAGCTGGAGTGGTCAGGACATGGAGCCGCTGACCCTGACGACTCTGTTTATGAAATGGAAGCCAATGGTGTCAATCAATGTACGCTGACTGTTCGGAAGTGGAGCATGGGAGACGACGTGGCTATTCAGGAGGCTGGTGACAAGTTTGGAGTCTGTGTTATTGGTCATACGAATTGCCCAGATTCTCGCTTTTCTTTGGACGCCAATGGTGAGCACACTATTCTTTTTACGCCCCAGGACGGTGATCTCGGAGAGATCGAGGTCGTTATCGTTCCTATTTCTTCAGATTGCGGTAAGGTCGGCATAAGGCTACGACTTGTTTAAGAATTTATTATAATCCGTCGTTTTTTTAGCTTTTCTAGTAAAGCCCTTATATCTATGCCTTTTCTTTCCATGTCTTCCAAGAGATCCATATAGATCTCTATTTCGCCAGTTGGACCGAAGAATCCACGTTGTCTTCTATAGACTGTATTAGGAGCGATGCAAGTTAATTCGCAGTATTCTTCGACGGAGATATCGTTTCTCCTAAGAAAAGAACTGAATCGCTCACCAAACCCGTCCTTCCTTTTTTTGATAGCTTCTTTTTCGATTCGCTTGAGTCTCTCAAGGGACGAATTTAGGTCTCTTATGATTTTCACATAGGAGGGTCTTTGGTGTTTCACCTTGCGTAAGAGCTTTTCCAGTCTCTTGCGGAAATGCCTGTTCTTTATGATATCGGGACTTCCCTCTTTGATAGACTTACTGCTTTTTATAAGGCCCCAAGCCATCTCTCGAAAGTTAGTAATCCGACTTTTGGTCGCGTTATGGTTCATGACTTTCCTCTCGACTTTATGTGCTATGCTTTTATATTTTATACTTTGCGTATAGGACACAAATTTTAATTTTTCAAGGGTGATTCTTCAATGGCTAAATTTAACGATCAGATTGACAAGGAAACTCAAGAGCAAGTGGAGAAGCTTGAAGTTTTCACCAAGGGCAAGGAAAACCTAGCCATTGAAGAAGTAAAATCACGAATGAGTGAAGCCTTTAATGAGAACGGTGGTCCAATACTTGAAGTCATTGAAAGCATTTTCAGGGACGAGGCAAAGGGCTACATAAAATTCCTAAAGGGAGTCATTAGAGATCATGAAACATCAGACTCTTACGAGAGGTTCAAGAACAAGCTTGGTTGGGATCTTCGCAAATTTCACAACACTAAAATAAGTGATTCACTTCGCTACGCAAAGAACAAGGCTTTTGATGAGAAGGTTACTTATCTTGACCGATATCAATGGGATGATTATCGCGGCGCTGTAGACTTATTCGAGATAGACGAAGAGAAGGTTGTCAGTGATGCCCTTATTCATTATGAGAACACTCGTGACATGTTTATTTACAAGAACGTCTACAAGCTCGCCAGGGTTTTAGGTGACAGGACGGATCTCGACAAGCTTGATGTTGAAATAAAATACAGTCGCCAAGCTATTGAAGGTCACGTTTCAATTGAACTGCGTGACGGAACTTCGTTTGACATCAAGATTCAAGTCATTTATGCGTGGAGAACTGAGCCTCGACGCACTTTCTATACCCAATACAGGGCAACGTTCCACAATATCCGCGTGGCTGGAAAGGACATCTCTGGCAATAGTCTGTTGGACGTTGGCATAGCCATGGGCTCTATTGACCCAAAGACCAAGCTGGCCGCTATTGATCGTGTTGAGAGTGGATTCAAGCTGGCAAAGGCAGAGCTTAAGGAAACGAGGAAAACGTTTTCCGATGAGCATGAATGGTGGAAGCGCTGGCTAGATATGACTCAAGACCGGAAGGAAGTCTATTATGGTTGGATGAGGAATCCTCCGAAAAGCCTTGAGAATGTGAGCCATGGTGATTATCAATGGATTAAGAAACAGTCTGACAAGACCTTGAAAGACCTCAAAGCTAGGTCTTCCAATATATCGAAGGCTTTCAAGAGGTTATTTTCAGTATTCGACGCTGGTGGTCGTTTTGAAGAATGGCTTTCTATAGGGACGATTCTCCCTCTAAACCCCCCTGTGACGTGGTATTCATCGAATCCTGAAATTCATCAGAATCGTTACTTAGAGGCTCTTCAGTATGATTACGGATGGCATGTAACAAACATTGATGGTCGTTGGGTTCCAGGGGCAAGTCGCTTTTTGCTGTTCCGATCTGATAATCTTTCTGGACCGTTTCGCATCGTTTCGTTCAAGAAGAGAGAAGACGCAAAGACGGCGGTTGTAAAATATGGCTTGGGGCGGGAGTTTAGCTCAGGTGTTTATATATGGGGGAGAGACGCAGAACACGCTAATTCCAAGGCTGAGAATCGTAAGTTTGACAGAATAGACAATGTGCCTATTTCAGAAAGGGATAAGATTTCAAGTATTCAGAAGCTTCAATCAGAATCCGGCCCCCTCTTCTTTTGGTTTCTCACGTTGATCGAAGATCTATATGTGGAGGAAGGCGAGAAGATTGAAATGAGAAGAGTAAAAGCGGCGGAAAAGGAATGGTGGGAGGAAACTGACGACTTCGGAGGTTTGAGATCTAGGCTCAAAGCAACGAAGCAGCCAAACATACTGCGCCTTGTTGAGTCAATGAAGCTTTGCGGCCTTCTCGACAATCTTTATCAATACACCCCCCTGGCTAGTGAATTAAAACGTTACGCGGGCGCTCTAAAAAAGACATCGAGCTATATTAGTTGACTTGCTCGGGTAGATTCTATACCATTGGTATAAATCCTATGACAAGGAGAGATCCAATGGATATTATTTACGGCTACGAGAGGGGCACGTTTAGGCTCCCTAAGACCGTTTACCAAAGAGTTAAGCGATCTGTTCGCAAAGAGTTCATGGCTCGTAGAGAGCTTTCTTATGAACTCGCTCTCGATTTATACAAGCAACTGATGAGCAAGAAAGGGCGAGGGGTTGACTACAAGGCTCTCTACGAGTCTATGGCGTCCAAGGAAGTCCCCATGACTTTTGAAGAGATTGCCAAGGCCACAGGCACGACAGACCCCTCTGAGTGGCCTTCAAACCTTCCAGGCCGGAAGAACATGACTCTAGATCCTCATAATTGGATTCGAGACTCATTGTTTCCAGAAATCAAGTCAGGCGAACAGCTTGAGCTTACTTCATCGAACAAGAAACCTCGAAAACCGACTAAGAAAGCGTTTTCTCGGATAGATCCGGGTGATTTCATTAAGTTGTTCGACGGCGAAGTATGGATCATGTTTGACGAGGGCTCTACGGTCTACTGGAATTGTTGTCAGTTAAAGGATTGGGGCGGCTCTAGGCTAAGAGCTTTTTGTCGCAAAGACACTATTGTCAAAGCCTTCTTTGACGGCATCGAAGGTGTTTCAAGGTGGGGCTCCAATGGCGGTGAGATCGTTGCTTGTGACGGTCAGTATGTCTTAAAAGGCTATGGGAAGGGTATCAATGCCTAGTGACGAAGACGATTACCTGAATTATGTTGTCAATAGGACTGGCATAGCCATGTTTTTCCTTCTTGTGACAGCCTGTCTTTTCTATCCCATTGGATCAAATAGGGATGTGAATAAAGATGTAGTTCAAGCTCATAAGATAAAGGGGGATATAGGCTTCATGGAGATAAGTGAAGAGGGACGTAAGATAGTGGTGACTTTGAAAAACGGTCACGTTTATGAAATTACTTCTCACAAACACCCTATGAAGTTAAAGAAAAAGTCTTGACGATCTTCCTATTGGGTCTTATAAGAATCTTAAGCTTTGCTTAGTCAGTTAGCAGGATTGATCGAAGCTCGCGTTCGGAGTCCCCACCCGATCATCATAAGAGTTGAAAGAAAATGCCAGGGATTCGCTCCTTGGCATTTTCCTTTTGTGGCTCGACAAAGATCCCCCGGTCTGGTAAATCTTCAGTAGGCCCGTGATCGGAACCGTGCAAGGAACCATGCGGTTACGGGTCATGGCTAAATCTCTGTACTGTGCTTGGAAAAGGAGGTGTGTGTTGGACCCCTGGCATTTTAGGAAATACGTAAAGAAGATTGAGCAGAAAAGAGATCGCCACAGGGCAAGAGATATATCGACAGGAGGCCACATCGTATGCCCTGGATCATACGCCATGGCTAACACCAAGGGTCTCATGGGAATCCATTCGTGTGAGATTTTCAGAAGACCATCCCTGAAAATACAGGGTCGTTTTTCGACTCATGCGGCTTGTGACAAGTGTGGAGTGGCTTTTAAGTTGTGGGGTGATGGCTGGACCAATGGGACGCCCCCAATCTTTTCCCTTGACGGGGAACGAATGAATCAACTCATGTTGGTCTTAAATGGCGTAATGGCCGAATTGGAGAGAGTATGGCAGCAGGAAGCTTTGGAAATACACCGTCAGCAGACTTCTATGATGACGACGACGAGCCCATCAGAGTTCGAGGAAGCAGAAGAGAAGTGAATCAAGACGACGTTTTTGACAAGATTGGAAGCGTTGTCAAGGACGCTCTCAACCCGGACCCAGGCGGCATGACAATCAAGGTCTATCGCCTTTGGCCTATCTCTAAGAGACACCCAGCGGGTCAGTGGTATAAGACTTATCCTTACGGTAAGTTGCCTGATATTGAGTCTCTTGTGAGTGAAGACTACGGACGCGGTAAATACCGATACGAAGTGTGGTCTGACGGTCGCAAATGTAACGATCAGACGGTCGTGGTTGGTGGTGGTCCAGCTCTTGACACTATGAACGAAGAGATCCCTGTTGATAAGAGGGAGCCCATGCCGGATGACGACGCTTCGCAGTCTGCTTTCGGCGCTCAAGGGGATGTGATGAACACGGGCCGGGGGATGGCTCTTGGTGGAAACGGTTTTCGAGGAGATCCTTTTCACGGTATGGGAACCACGATGGCCGCTTCATTCGAGCAGATGAAGCGGAAAGAGCAGGAGTGGCATCGCAAGGAATACGAATACGAGCAGACGAAAATTCGTATGGAGCAACAAATACGCGAGATGGAGAACTCTGTTCGAGAGAAAGACCGAAAGCTTTATGATTTGGAAATCGAAAAGCGTGGTCACGAAGACATTGAAGAGCGTAATCGTAAGCTTAAGGAAGATCTTCGCAAGAGCCAGGGAGAGACTGACCAGGAGCGCCAAAAGATCTATGGCATAGAGCTTGAGAACAATCGCTTGAAAGCCATGGTCGAAAGCAAGAACATTGAACTCAAGAAGATCGACGAGATGAAGCTTGAGATGCAGCGCATGAAAGATCAGAAAGAGACCGCTGACAGGCAGGTCTATCAGCTTCAGATCGAGCGAAATGCCTTGCAGACAAAGCTTGAATCTGAGAAGGCTGAGACTGTTCGTCAGGTTGAGCTTGCCAAGGTTCAAGCAAAGTCTGGTCAAGGTGGTGACGCGATGACCATGATGCTTCTAAACTCTATTTTGGAGAAGAAGGGCGGGAATGGCATGGACGACATGCGAAATATGTTTAGCATGTTCCGTGAGATGAAGCAGACAACGGAGGAGTTTGCTCCCCCTGCTATTGAGTCCGGCGGCGGTGGTGGAACGGACATCGCTGGTATTCTTAACGGGGTCGGCAGTGTTCTTGGCGCGGCGAGAGGATTTATCATGCCTCCCCAGGCCCCTCCGGGTTCTCCCCAGGCTGCTCCTCCTCCCCAGGCCCCTCCTCCTCATAGGCAACCCCCAGCGATAGCTCCAAGCGAGCCTGTCGCCCGATTCGATGGCCCAACAGATCCGCAAGTTCCGAATGAGCCGGTCGCGACTCAGGAATTTGCCGCCATTCTTGACCAAGGTTTGTCAGAGCTTCCGTCTCCCGAAGAATGGGCGACTCAAGCTATTCCATACGTTACAGGCAGCGGAGCCCGCTCTTTAATGGAAGTGAAGGACGAAGTTGGTTTGAATGAGTGGGCCAAGGCCATTGACGGTATGAGTATGGATAAGCTCTATTCAGTTCTTGTTTCGGACCCAAAGAAAGCCGAATGGATACAACACGCCTTCGGTGCATTGCAAGGAGTAATTAGCCGTGGCTGATTCAATTTTAAGCGGAAACCGTTTTCCAGATAAGCCAGCGCATCAGTTTAAGACTGCCGGAGCTGGAGTGGCAAAGCAGCCCGTCGCTGCACAAAACGACTATTCGGGTCAGCCCAGGGAAGGTTCGCCTTTCAACTGTCATGAAGACAAGCTTCCTTGTATCACGACTCAGTGCCCTAAGTGGGTCGAGGTTGAAGGAGAGTCTCTTGAACAATACCCTTATGGGGGCTATTGTGTTTCAGCAAGCAAAGACGAAGCTGTCGAGGAACTTGCGAAAGACGCAAAGGAAACTCTCAATACGGTCGTCGAAATGTTCACAACTTATGCACCGATTGTAAAAACTATGGTAGTAAGTTGGGTCCAGAAGGATATGATGAGCGGCAAAAGTGTTGTTGGAGGTTTTCTCGGTAGATTTACCGAAGGAAATGACGAAGAGAATGACAGCGAAACCGAGGAGGATAAACCAACCTTCGAGGTTTGATCGAGGGTTGGTGTGCTTTTAGATAGGCGATTTGACGTTTCATTGAAGATTGTTCCCCCAGGGAACCAAGCGATCTCACACACCCTTGGTCAGATGGTCGCCTATGCAAAAGACCCACAGACTCTAGTTGAAGCAAGACGCTACGCGCTTTACATAACGAAAGGATCTAAATCTCGTTATGAACGTGTGAAGCGTCTTTTTTCTTGGGCTCGCAAAAATGTTGAATATGTCAACGATATACACGGTATCGAGCACGTTCAAGATCCGGTCTTTATTCTTGAGAAAGCGTTTTCCAGAAACCCACAAGAGAAAGCCCTCTCGGCTGGTGATTGTGACTGCCATGCGGTCCTTCTCGCTGTCATGTGCATAAGCCTTGGTATTCCTGCTCGATACACGGTCACAGAGGACAAGAAGAACCCTGGTTCAGCGACAAGGCCGAATTGGGCTCATGTCCACGCGGAAGCGTTTGCTAATAACGAATGGATTCCAATGGATACTTCGATGTGGTTCGTTGACTACGACCGAAGAGTCCCTGGGCGTCGTTCTTATATCAAGATTCCCTTTGCTTCTGAGGCGGGGTCTGTTGGTGAAGAGCGCTTCATTCCTTTTGAGAAAAACAAGAATCTTGGTTGGGCTCAAGTGGTTACGGCTGGTATAAGGTCTGTTGCCGATATCACAAAGGCCCTTATCAATCAGGGTATTGCTAAGGACACTATTGAGGCCCAGGAGCTTGCTCTGAGGCTTAAGTCTGAAGTTCAGGAGCGTTATCTTACAACAAAGGCAGAACTTGATGCTGAGATCGTGAAGCTTGCTCTCGAAATGAAGAATCGCGATAAATTGGAAAGAGAATCTGCTGAAAAGTTTCGCAAAAAGAGTCTAACAGATACTATAGTGACTGTGACATTGGCCCTTGGCGCTTTGGGCGCGATTATGTTTTCGGAGGAGATTAAAAAATTATGGACTACGGAATGAGGAATCCTGTGGATCGTCTTCACGGATCAGGTTGGGAGGGTTTTGGACAAAACCTTGCCACTGGTTTGGTGCAGACTGGTCAAGCTGTGACAGGACAAGCTATTAACTACGGTATGCAGCAAGGACAGAAGGAACTCGACAAAGCTTTGGGCATCAATCAGCCTAAGCCTAAAACGAGTAGCTGGCTTCCCAGCTTTTCTGGCTCTGCTTCTGGGTCTGCTAAAGGCGGAACACCGAAATGGGTCTATGGACTCGGTGCGGTTGTTGTCATTGGCGGCGGGCTTTTCTTTTTCTACAAGAAAAAGTGAAGTGAGGTTCGCATGATTTATGGCAATAGACTCTCTGCCAGAAACAACGGGAACCTTGGTTTCTTTGGCACTTCACCGGGCTCTCCTATTTCGGGTGCCGGTGCCGGTGGCATAGGTTTTGGTGACATCATTGGAGCCGGAACTCAGATTTACGGTATGCATTTGCAAGCCGGAATCAAAGAAGACGAGATCAAGATGAAAGAGCGAGTCGGAATGGCTCAAGCGGATGCTCAGAAGTGGGGCTACCAAGCCCAGGCTGAAGTCGCTGGAGAACGTTCCGAGTCAAAAGGTCTCTACATCGCTATTGGTCTTGCTGGATTGACAGGTCTTGCTTTATTCACCCTTGGTTATGTTTATGTTTCCAGGGGCGATGATGACGAGGCCGAAGGGGAGTGAATCATGGCTGGTGCCATTGGTCACAATCGTTACTCTTACAAGAGAGGACCACTACCTTGTAAGAGTGTTTCTGCATGGGCGAAGGGGCCTGATATTGTTCTGGCAACGCCACAGCATTTGACCAATGCTCAGTCCATGCCTGTTGTTCACGAAGAACAATCATTTATTGACAAATTGTCAAATCCGTCATTCCTTCGTATTCTCGTAGGTGCTGGTTTGACTTGGTACTTTCTTAGGAGTATGGAGAAATGAAATTCTACCGACAAATGGACGAGCCTGGGCACCTTGCTGGAACCAGTCTTTATCCTGCTAGTTCCATGCCGGGTCACTTGGCCGAGGCTCAACCTTACAGTGATTCGTCACTCCCTGGTCACTTGGGCTGTGGTCTTGGTTCGTCTTCTCCCGCCCCCTCTGGTGGGCCAGGGATGGTTGACAAGTTGAGAACGAAGCTCAACGATCCTCTTTATTTGCTTTTGGCTGGTGCGTCTCTTTATGGCGCTTTCTACTTGGCTAAAAAGAACAAGTGGATCTGATCCCAAAGCGTCGAGAGGTTATCAATGAGTGAGAATGGTTATTCCTATGGTCACGAGTATAGGGGTGATGGGAACCTTGGCTTCCTGCCATTCTCGCTTGTTGTTCACGCTCCTGCTCTTGATGTCGATAAAGAAGCCGCTGGCGATTATGTGAAGGGCCTCCTTTTTGGTGCGGCTATTTACATGTTTTTTGGAAAGTGAAATAGGATGAAGAAATATCCTCATGGTGTCATGCCGGATGGCTGGCCCCCTTTTACAAGGGCTCCTTATTGCCCAAAGCCCAAGCCGATTGTTGGTCCCTACAATCGTTCCCGACCTTGTTACGACGAAAGTAAATCAACCCAAACGTCGTTCTACGGCTGGCGTATTCCCTCCTATGTGGCTCCTCAGATCATGAATTGCCCGAATCCATCAGAGGGTTATCTTGACCCTGAAATGCCAGAGCATTTGGGTGGCTCGTCCCTTGGCGGCTGTGATAAGGATAAGCTTCGCCTTACCGATCTCCAGTGGCGCTATATGTATGGCGGCGGTTCGTCTGGTCAAGCTTGTGAGCTTATTGCAGGAGTCGCGAGAAGACTTGCTACTTCAGACATGGCAACGAAGAGAGGGGATCTCAAAGCAGCCCAGCATTTCATTAACGAGGCCGCAGCGTCAGCGAGGAGAGAGCTTACAGGGCATGACCTTGAGGGCGCTCTGAGTTATGTTGTGGACGCTCAAGATCGCCTGAACGTTCGTATTCAAGCCGACAAGGAAAAGGACGTGGCGTTCGCTAACATTCAGGCCGGTGCTCGCGAAGAAAACCTTGTCGCTGCTGAAGAGAAGCGACAAGAGCAAAAAGAGAAAGACGAAGCCGCCTGGACGCCTGAAGATCAAGAGAAGGATAATCAAGCGACGGAATGGGCAAAGCGTGGTGATTGGTGGGGCAAAATGAAGTATGCCTTCTCCTCTCTCCCAGGCGGTCACAAGGCTATGTCAACATTGCCTAAAGAGGCTCCTAAAGTTCCAGATCCCGCAAAGAAGGTTATGCTTGTTGCTGGTCTCGCCCTGGCTGGCTATGTTGGCTTTCAGGTTTTCGTCACAGGGAAAACGATAAAAAAAGCCCTTTTCTGATTGAGGAGCGCAAACGTGCTATTCGGACGACAACGGAATCCCGCAGCCACGACTTTGGCGAGGGGCGGGGCTGGTTGGGCTCCGAGACATTCAGACCAACGGAGAACCACGTCTTCCCTTGGTGAAGCTCAGGCTGATGAAATTGGGAGTGTGATAAGCTTCACCAAGGAAAGCGTTTTCCAAACCCTTCGCAAGATAGCGACCGATTATCCTTGTGACTCTCCGTTTTATGTCGATGAATACGACGGAAGCTACAATGTCAAGCCAGACGCTTCCCCTTCGATTCATAGCTTAGTGTCAGCTATCAGAGCCGGTTCTGTCCCAGTGTCTTTTCTTGAGGACATTGTGAGAGATCCTGACATGACACGTATGCATGGCATTGTCGATTTCGCCAGGGATATGCTTCTTGCGGCAAACAAGAGCCTACAGGGCTTCGGAGTGGCTCTGAGTGAGCGTCCTGTAGGAAGTGATATTTCGGATCTCTACAACCGGATTATGAGGACAGGTTTCTCTTCAAGATCGACGGTGAGGCGAACCATACTTTTAGGTCGGGTTGGAGAGGATAACTTCTCTTATGATCTAACGCCTAAAGTGCCGTCTCCTTATGGAGCAATCGTCATTGGAGATTCTTCAACGGATTCTGATTTCTTTAGTAAAGCTTCGGCATTGTTCCCAGGTGGCCCTAAGATTGGCACCATCGCTAAGTATGCAAAAACGATTGAATACCACTCCGATGTCAACGGCAAGATCATTGTCAAGAAGGCCGAGAAAGACAAGGATTCAGGTCAGTTCTTTGTTCGGAGGATTTGGCAGAAGTGGTCGAATGTCCCAGCGACACACTACATTGATAAAATTCGATTCGATCAGTATTTGAACACCTTCGCGCCCGCCAAAAATGTGACAGGGACTCCAGACGAGATTGAGGCGAAGCGAATAGAGACCGTTGATAATAGGCTCTCTCAGTCTCCCACAGGATTGTCTGTCAATCTTTGGTATGGAATGACTGCTCCTGCGACACAGGTGGAATGGGAAAGAGCAAAGGTCGCTCGCGCCCAAATCGCTGGTTCTCCAGTCAACTATCCTGTCGATATCATCGAAGAGCTTAACACGATCCCATTTGGCACGAACTATAAGAATATCGACGCTCAAGAGAAAACAGCCGTCTCCTACAATGGTGTTGCCCAATCTCCAAAGAATCGCTTGCGCGTGAACTTCGAGGCTTCAAATTGGACGAATCCAGGCCCATGGAACGAAATAAAGCCGATTGACGTTGTGATTGCCTTGGAATCACTCAGCCCAGATGAGATTGATCGACTCGAACGTTACTTCGACTGGAATCATGACGGATCGACGCAGCCATATGTGCCCTCTCCCGGTGGTTTCAATATTCAGATAGACTTTGGTTCGTCATTCAATTCGTGGGCTCAATCGATGAACGATTCCCACGCCCGGAAGAGAAAAGGTCAAGCAGACAGGTATAGCTTGGCCTTTATGCTTGAGACAATATTCAACCTTACATTTGAGCCGAAGAAGGCTCTTCTTGCAGGTGATCTTGCAAGGCAAATCGAAATAGAGCAACCAGGGATCGACGAGTCCGATTTACGCATGAATTGGAAGGACATGGTTAATTGGGTCAGGGATAACAAGAAACTGCCTTACATCATGGCTCGGGCCAAAGATCCTTATGCTGACAAACGAATCGAAAATATTGTTGAGATAAGGGAGAAGGACAAGACAGAGGAAGAAAAGAGCATTAATTACAAGGTCAATGCTTTGTTTCTTTGGGAGGAAGAAAAGCCTACGGGTCTTGCGAAAAACATCACGATTGGCTTGATGAGGGTCGGAGTTCACATTGGCCTTGGAAGGATCGCTTCGGCCAGGGCGCTTTTTGGTCAAATTCGTGAATTTGTTTGTTCTCAAAAGCTGGCGGGCAACACTCTTTCGGATGGTGAAATTGTCGAGATTGATCGGCTGCTAGAGAACGCCGGTCATTTTGCAAAGAACGGTGTTTTACCGCCGCCAAAGCCAGTGTCAGCCGATGCAACTCTGGCCTTGGAAGAGCTTGCAAACCGTGTGACGAAAATCGATGCGAGTGAATACATGAGTATGCGCTCAGAAGAGCTTGCGGTCGCGGCTGACGATTTGAAGAAGGGTAAGTTCACTGAAGAGGACGCGCCTGAGCTTGCTTTGAAGGCTTTGAACGAAGAACGAAAGCTTGATCTAGAAATTGAAAACTCACGGAAAGAAGTCGAAGCAGCGGAGTTTGAGAAGGAAAAGCTCGAAGAGAAGAAGATCTTGACGCAAGATCGTTTGCACAAGGCTTTGAAGGGCGATAATGGTCAACTCGATGGTTGGCTGAGTGATAGCCTGAAAAGCGTCGAGCGTAAATTCCGTCATGAGATGAAGCGTGTTGCCAGGAGCGTTGATAGAACGTTCAGCAGTCTCACTGAAGAGGCTATGGAAGTTCTTGAGCCAAAGAGTGTCTTCGGATTTTTCAAAGACGTTTACGGCGATATTGAAGACGAGGCGAAGCGGTTTAGTCGTCGTGTCGAGAATGAAACACAGCGCTTTGGTCGGCAAATTGAAAAGGGAGGTAAGAGCTTCGGTCGGCGCTTTGACAAAAACCTTCAGAGAGTCGTAAAGTCGATTGCTCAGAACGCTGTGTGGATCAATGCCGTCGCTGGCGTTTTGTGGTATATCCCGGTGATTGGCTGGATTATAAATCTCGTAGTCATGTCAATCGTGGCTGTCGCTGAAATCGTTTTTACTTACAAAATGAAGACAGCTATCAAAGGTCAGTTGAAGGACGCTCTTAAGATTCTTCGTCAACAGATTGCGAAGTTAAACGCGGAAATCGCTGACTTGGAGAGACAAGCTGAAGAGGCAGAGGCCCAGCGTAAAGTTGTGAGGGCTCTTGCCGAAGAGGAGAGGGCCATTCGCGTCATTCATGAGGAGAAAGTGGAAGAACGTCGAGCTTCGTTACGTCGCGAAATGATAATCGGATCGGCTGTTGCTGTGGGTGCCGCGACCATTGCGGAAAGAAATGGGACTGTTTCTAAGCCGGTGGCCTTGGGTCTGAGTGCTCTCTCGATCTCTCTACTCGCAGCCAGGAGCCTGAGCAGGGGTATAGGCTCCATTGAGCGCTTGCCTGTTGCAAAACGCCCTGAAGGGCTTCCTCCGGCTCCAGAGCCTCCTGTTAAAATGACGATCTCTGCTCCAGATACAACAAAGGATCAGAAGCCAAGTGCCGCGAAGGACAAAGAAGCTAAACAAAGAGAAACAAATCTTCGTTGAGAAGTGGCGGCTATGAGGAAATCTGTATTTACAAAATTGCCCTACCAGTATCGCTGGATTTCGATTGATACAGTGAAGGCTGTGGAATCCCTAATACAGCGTGGCGGTGATTATAAAACGGAGCGTGACAAGTACCGCTTCTTGAAGTATTTTGATTCGCTTGGAGGGGTCCATCGTAGGTTATCCAAGGAAATCAAAGCGGAGAGGAAGGCTGTATTGAGCAGTGTCATCTTGCTTTTCCTTGAGCGTGAGACGCCGCTTTGGATTTGGACGAAGGCTGATCGCAGTGATATATATCCTACGACAGCCCACTGCTTCCTTGCCCTATGGGCCTACTCTCCAACCCCAATGTTATTGAATAAATATCTTAGAGAGAATGGTTTCCTACTATGATTCTTTTACACACAGAGCCCGTGTTTATTGACAATGGCTCTCATTACCTCGACGCAGTGAGTCATGAGTCTTGCGTTGTTATGGTAGGCTGTCCCGTTGAATTTGACCCTCTGCTATTAGAGTCCAGGGAAAACGCTTTCCTTGGATAAGACAAGGAGAATGACGTGCTAGGTAACTTCCTGAAGAAAGCCGCTCGGAGCTTGGCTAATGAAGCCCTGAAAGATTTTCAGTGGTTCCGCAAGGGCAAAGGCGGGCATTGGGAGAAGTGGCGTATTGGTCACCCTGTAAATGAAGAGCGTTGGTATCAAATAGATACTAGGTCCAGCAACAAGAGTGAAGTTGTCTTTGCTGAGAATGGTCAGCAGATGAAGCTGAACAATGATATGGAAAAGCTTGAGGAAGAGGACTGGTAAATCAGACCGCTTCCGCTTGGTAGCTTATTTTCCTATTTTCCTGCTCAACCTTTTCTTCATAAAGCCGTTTTGCAATTGGACACTTATCGGGGGACGTGCCACAAATGGCAACGACTTCTGCATCCGGGCAAAGTGGCTTTATTTCATTATAGAACCTGTCGAATTGCGGGTTCTTATCGCGCCGCTCTTTATCATCGTCATGATCGAATGAAAAGAAGCAGGGGCCATGGCCTTCTTTCGCCATGTCGATGATGAGGTAAATCATATCGTAAGACTTTTCAGCCATCACCCCCATGGCTTCCGAGAGGCTTTTGGCGCAATCATAGTCAGCGTTGGAGTTGGCGTCGAGCAACAGGGACGATAGAAGATTCTCGTTCGAGGAGAATGGGACGACAAGAATCTTGCGTTTCTTGTTACGGCGAGTGATGAAAGAAATACGTTTTCTTAGGTCATAAATCCTTGTAATAGATTCATTCATCTCCGTCATTTGAGAGAACGCCATCGTTTTCTTTTTGTTGAGTTCTTGAAGTCTCTTTATGTCTTCGTCGTCTTCTTCTTCGTAAAAAGATTTGTAGAAGGTGGCTTTTGAGCTTCTTCTTTTTGCTTTGCCTCTTAACCAATCAAGCATTTCCCTGCGCCTTTCTCTCGGACTCGTCCAGTTTCGCATTTAGGCGAGTTATGAGAGTCTGAGCATCTTTGAGTGTGTTGTCCATCCTCTTGAGTGTATCATTGGTTGTCGTAATCATAGCAGTTTGTGGTTCAGCTTGAGCAAGTTGGTCCTTGAGAAGTTTTTTGGATTCTTCTCTAAACTCCCTCTCCAAGCCTATATATTTGCGAACAAGCCATGCAATAACGAGGCAAGAGATTACGAACAGAACTCCCAGTATAAGGGCAGGGCCACCTTCGATAACACGCTCGACGTAGCCTATTCCCTCTTCTGGATCTGTTGCAAGCAGGTTTAGCATTAAATTCACCTCGTTTTCGTAGTTGCTATTGTTTGTATCCGACAATATAGCTTTTTAGATTATAGGTAGGGTCTCAAAAAGCTATACGGGTATAGCGTTGTGCATAACCGTGACGAAAGGAAGTATCGTATCGTGAGCGCAATTTGTCACGTCTGGGACGAGAATAAAATGTCTCGATCTCTTCCAAAGATACCCTTTGGAAAGCAAACTCAATCGGCATTTTACATACACAAAACGGTCAAAGAAGACCTTCCTGTCTTTATTCAAAGGCTCATAGAAAAAGCTGAGAGGAAAGCGTTTTCCCAGATAGGTTTTTACAATGTCATCAAGGTTCATAAGTATGAACCCAGGATATCTTTTCTTGCCTATCCGAATTTTGATAAGGACGAAACTCCTTCATTGAAACGCTCTGTTGTCGTAAACTTTAGAACCGGCAAGGTTGCGGAGTGGTCCTATGGTGAACATTCAGAACCACCAATCTTGCACAAGAAACAACTTCTCTTGCAAGGTGAAGCTATGAGAAATCCAACAACAGCCATTGCCAGGAGCGAAAGCTCTATGCCCTTCCGTGTCGCCGTCGATAAGAAATTAGTAAGCGCCCCCGCTCTTGACTGGGGTTGCGGAAAGGGCGCTGATGTGCGCTCTCTTAGAGACATGGGCATTATGACGGCTTGTTACGATCCTGCTTATGCGCCGCGTCTTCCAAAGAAGAAGGGCTTCTATAGCTACGGCCACGCTATCTACGTTGTAAACACGATAGAAGACTCAAGTGAAAGAACGAGGACTTTGAAAAGATTTCGGAGTCACTTGAAGAAAGGGGCCTCCTGGTTGGTCGCGGTAAGGAGTCGAAGCGCGATAGAACGGGCTGCGGAAGAGAGCGGTTGGCGTAAACACAAAGACGGTTATCTCACTGGCTCGGGAACATTTCAAAAAGGATACAGCAAAAAAGGTCTCGCGTCTCTTCTGGCTAAGGTCGGATTCAGTGACTTTGACACCTACAAACAAGGCGATTCGATAATCGCTCATACCCCTGTTAAGAAAAGAAACCCAAGACGAGTTGAAGTCTCCAATGCTCAACAACGGGAGGCCGGTTCTTCAAGGTCGGTAGAGGTCGAAGAGGTCTTGCCCGAATATGATTGGGCCTTCTTTAGTTCTGACGATGATTCTGAAGAGGAAGAGTTGATAAGGAACCCATTGGTTTTAGCTGGAAATCCTAAAAGCACGAAGCGTCTTAATTGTGAACGGATCGAGAGATTCGTTGAAGAGTGTGTTGGTTGGCTTATTGATGTCCAGGGTATGATTCAGGACGAATCCGGCACCGATATGGCCGAAGTGAATCGGCTCGTTCGATCAGCGAGAGACACTTTGAGTTCTTCTGTGCCTGATTGCGATGAAAACTTGGAAGTTTTTCATCGGGCCTATCATACGGCTTGTCGAAAAATCGAGAGGGCTATTCGTCTTGAAAGAGGCGAGTTCCGTGGTCATAAGTCTTTCAAGGCTCTTCGAGAGATCTCAACGGAGATTCATCGTTTCGATAAGTGGATGCATGAACTCCAAAGTTGAAGAGGTTCGATCATGGAAGTGAAGTCTGTCGGGAACGTGCGATGTCCAGAAACAGAGCGCGACATTAAGATACATACACCAGCCTCCTGGCCTAAGACGGTTCGAGCTTTTGTAGAAGAGTCATTGACCAAGAAAATTCTTGAAGGTTGTCCAGAGACTCAGAGCAGAGTTATTAAAAACCCTGCTGGGCGGCGCAGGAACCCCGTCAACGTGTCGATCATTACTGACAGGAAGAAAGTCATAGACGCTTTCTTGAAGGGCTCCAAGGAGCTTCATGAGGCCCTGGAGTCTTATGAGCCGTCGAGGAGTGTGAAGAAAGTCGAGACCATTCTTCAAAAAGCGATTCAGCAAGGGAATCTTGAAAGGCGTGGGTACGAAGTCAAGAAGAAGACTAAGACCATAGGAAACGCTAAGTATTTTAGCTTTGCTATCCAGTCTCATGATAGTTCTTTCTTCTGGCTCACCCAGGAAGCGACGAAGGCCGAGAAAAGTGATGAGGATCACTTGAAAGAACTCAGTGACATACTGAGATACTGGTCTATGCAGAGAAAACTCTCGGGAAATCTTCCGTATCAAGTCAATGAGAAAATAGGAGAGATTGAGCGCTATTACAGGACTACGAAAAGGGAAGAAATCAAATATTTCATGGATTTCCTTCCGCCCGCTCCAGACTTAACCGATTATCACATCATCGCTGTCAACACGAGCGCCGGTAAAGACTCCCAGGCAATGATGGATTATGTCGTTGAGCTTGCGAAAGAAGTCGGTGTCATGGATCGCCTGATTTCGGTCCATGCCGATCTTGGAGAGCTTGAATGGGAGGGGACCAAAGAACTGGCTCTTGACCATACAAAGCACTACAACATGCCTTTTTACACTGTCCAGAGAGACCGGGATCTTCTGCATCAGATCGAGCACGAAAGGGAAGACTTCCCTGGTCAGAGTGCCCGATTCTGCACAAGCGAACACAAGACGAGTCAGGTTCAAAAGCTCTACACCCGTTTCTCCGATAAGAAGCTTGCTGACTACTTGACGGATCTTTTGGATCTCGAAGTGGAGAAATGGATTAAGGATTGGCGCGAAGCGGGAAAGAACGCCAAGGCTGATAAAGCCGCCCTTTGGTTTGAAGGTAAAGATCGCATTACGGCTTTGCGTATGGAACAGGTCGATTTTTCAGAGGGTGAGCTGTCTGTCAAGGATACTGAAAGGCTTCGCGAATTAAGAGCCGAGGTAGACAAAGAGGCTCTTCGCTTTTTCAACAAGAGCGACTGGAGCAAGATTCGCAAAAGTGCTAAGGACAAGCTTCCAAGGATGCGTGTTCTTTCATGCTTGGGAATCAGAGCCCTGGAGGGTCATGAGAGGGCTCGCAAGAATCCCTTTGAAACGATTGAAGACATCGGTATTCGCCAGACAGAACGCTGGTTTCCTATTTTCCGATGGACTGAAGCTGATGTTTGGAATCGCATTGACAATATGGAAACGCGCTATGCGACTCCCTACGACCTTGGAATGAGTCGATTGTCTTGTGCCTTCTGTGTCTTCGCAACACTCGATGATTTATTGATTTCTGCGGAACACAATCCAGAGCTACTCGATAAGTATGTGGGCTTGGAGGAGCGGCTCGCGGAGAAGCATAAAAAGATGACCTTGAAGAAGCAGGTCTCGGCTGGTGAGAAAGCTTACAAAAAAGCCAAGGCGAAGGGTCTTTCTGAGAAAGAGGCAGAAGAGTCAAGAGTTTCGGCGATGAAGAACGTTCCGATGCCTCAGTTTAAGACGGATCTTTCAATCAAGGAAGTGAAGGAGAAGTTCAAAGAGGGCGAGCGCGGTCGTAAGTGGTCGCGTGGGAAGAGAAGGCTTCAAGTCGTTGCTTCAGAGCCACCACCGATCCCCGAGAGCCTTCAGAAGTTCCCCGAAAAGGTTGTCCACGAGGAACAGGCGGAAGTGGATTTATCATGTGCCCCTGACAAAAATGGTGAAAACCTGCGTGTTGGTGATAAGGTCACAACTTTGATAGCCGGGGTCAAAGACACAAAAAAAAAGCCTCTAGAGTTTTACGAGTTCGAGATAAAGAGGATCTTCCCTGGGAAGACGGGGCCACAGGTCAAACTTTTTTGTTTGGATGCCCCTTCAAAGAACATGACGCTGGCAAGTAATTCGGTGTCAAAGATCAAAGTCCTTGAAGAGACGATAAGCAGCGGTGAGGTTGATAGCGTGGGCAAAAGCGATTGGTCTATAAAGAAAGACGGCAAGAGTTACACGTTGAGCCGTCCCGAGGGTGTTGTTGCCCCTGATATCCGATTCAAGAAAGCAGCGCTTTTTCTGTCTGAACAGCTTCAATCATTAGAGATGGACTGGTCTGACTTTCCTTCTAATCCGAGAAGGAAGAAAGAAAAGGCCCTGGCTCTCATACATCGCGTTCGCCGGGTTCGCGATATCTCTGATATCGACACTATTTTAAGTGATATTGAAAGCGAGAAACCTTCAAGCGAAGCTGAGACTCTTAAATTCAAAGTGTCTCCGTCGCTTGTTGAATACATCGACCACTTGGTTCTGGATAGGTATATCGACAAGGATGGCGAGCGATATGACATTGATTCCGAACAGGAATACCAAGCAGCGGTTTTCCTTCGTGATCGCCTGTATGACGGCGTTCTCGAATTGCCCGCCTATGGCGATGTTCTGGAGTCTGTCTATCAAATCATTCTCGATTCTCTGAACAGTGATGACGAAGACGGCACGGCACATATCGGTCGAGCTTCACGTTCATTTGACAGCTTGTCTAAAAAGCTCCTGGCTGCTCAGAGAAAATATAAGGACAAGAAGTATTTCTCAAAGAAGAAAGAGAAAACGTTTTCCATGAGAAGTGATAATGATGCCTTCGTCGGCGGTTCTGTTTGGAAGCCCAGCGAAGTTCTGGATAGTGTTGGTTTTATACTTGCCGACAAGCAAGGCGTCTTGACGATGATTGCGAAGTCTTCTGGAGGCTTCCTTGTTGGACCTAAAGACTTCAATGATTCTCAGGAAGTGGCTCGTTGGCTTTCGAGCAAAGGTTTTGATCTTTCAACGAAGCATCGCGATTTGGGTTCTGCGGAGCATGAAGATCCAGAATACGTCCTTCGCTATCTTGGTAATCATGACTACGACGAAGCCGTTGCTCTTGTTGATAGGCAATACAAGATTCACTTGGACAATGTGAAGGCCGATAACAGATCGGACAATCATCTTCTCTGGGAAGGAATGAACGTTTGCGAGGACCAAACCAATAGAGACGCTGTTGTTGTCAGCTTCGATGAAGACACTGTTGAGATGAAGATCGACGAAGGGAATGGTCGATCTCGTAAGTTTGTCAGGCCGAGGTCAAAGACTTATATTGAGTGTATGCCAGTTCTCAAAGAGATTGCCCGACAGCGAGTGAGAGAGTGGCTGATCGCCCCGATTTTAGTCAACGCCGGTAAGCCCGGTTTGACAGGTCTTTACATGGAGCGTTTCAAGGACGATTACGAGCTTGGGTTAGGTATTCTGAACCATTTATTTGATGACATGGGGGCTTTCTCAGACGACGAACGGAAGGACTTTTTGTTTGCGCTCTTCGGTCTTGAATCACCTTCAGATGAGGATCTTGAAGAAAGGTTCGGTTCGAGTGACGTTGGCGGGATGTATGACAAGTTGAAGGTCGGGCGAGCACCTTGGAGCAGTGAAGGAAGTATCCAGTTAGAAATGACAATTGGAAAGAGCTTCTTCGACGACTACTTCAAGAAGATCGCTGACGTGATTCCTGACAGCATAGTTTATGAGAGCGAAAAAGGATCAAATGTATGGGCTCGATATCATGTGATGTTTGTGTTCGACAGGGAACTCTGGGAAGATGCTAAAGATTCATTCAAAGAGAATCGTGACCTTGTTGAGTTCGCTAAAATCGTTACTCCTGTAAATCCTCAACAAAAAGTTGAGGACAAGGAAACCGGAACTGACTTCTCGAAGTTAGTGATTAAGCCAGTATTTGAGCAGGGTAAGAAGGCTCCAGTAATAGAGCCCGCGAAGGAAGCTGTTGTGAAAGAAGAAAACGCTTTCCATGTCGGCGCTGTTGTCTTTTCAAGAGACGACGACGAGAAAACGCCTTACGTTATTCTCGACGGCAAGCCTGTCAGTGACGGCAGTGATTGGGACGGAGCCGTTCTCATATTCCCACTTCGTAAAGGCCCTCATGGATTCATTGAATTGGCCGAGTTCCCAAAGCACTTCGTAAAGCTTGACAGTGGGCTCGTTGGACCGAAAAGTAAGTTCATTTTTCATGGGAAGTCAGCAAAGTCAGGCTTCAACGCTTTTAAGAAATACATCAGTGCCTTCGTGAAAGACACTGATTATGGTTCTGAAGCTAGATCTTTCTGGAAGGAAAACAAGGGCCGAATTGATTTCAGCCCAAAGTGTCAAGATCACTACTTTGTTGACGCTGTGGATCGTCCAGATAAAGGCCCCCTTCATACAGGTGATATTGTCTACTCGACAGATGACAAAGAACCACAGGCTTATGTCCTTCTCGATGGCGTTCCTGATGAAGATGGCCTCTATAGTCTGTTCCCTCTATCTAAGCCATATGACGGCTGGGATGGTGAAATCCTTCAGGAGAAAGGTAAGTTCCTTAAGGTTTTGAAACAAGGGCATGAAGTTGCTAATCCCCTCTTCCACGGTCGCGGTGCCAAGGCTGTGCGGATTTCATTCGAGATTCTTGTGAACAATGTCATTGTGACTGGTGAAGACCTGTTCGTTGATGATGATTATTCTTACCGTTTTACACGCCCAGCTCGTTGTTATTGGAGATCGAAGAGTTTTGATCCCCAAGCCGCTGGTCCTCTCTCGGCTGGTCGCGTTTCTAGTGAATCTGACCCCTATGGATTGAAAGAGCCAGCACCAAAGCCATCGATAGAAGATTCATACGAAGATAAAGCTCGCGCTTATTTCAGCCGTTTTAAGCCGACAGAGCAGGTTGATGAGAGCGGCTTTCAAAGAGCTATCAAGAGCCCCTCTCTTGGTCACGCTGAGTCAATTCTCAAGAACTTTTTGAGAGACGGTGTTCTCTACAAGACCAAAGACGGCTGGTATGGTCCGAAGGAATACGAATCGCAGACGAAGAAAGACTCCTACATTGGTCAAGAATGGGAGCACGTTGACAAAACTTCAGGGAAGATGGGGGAGCCTGATTCTGTTATTTACAAGGTAAAGAGGAAGGCTGGGACCAAATACTACATTGGTCACGACAAATCTGGCTTCGACAAGATTGTTGACAAATCTGATATCGAAGAATGGATTGAGAGTGACAAAGTTTGGAGCAAGAAATACAAGTCAGAGCTTGAAGAGTCTCGCAAGCCAAAGGAGTCAGTCGTCGATCCCCTTGAAAAGCGATTTGGAAATCTTCTAAATGGCAAGTCTGCCATGCAAAAGGCTCGTATTATCAAGGCTCTGGAGAAGTGGGTCAGTTGGAAAGATGAAATAAGGCAGCGTTACAAGCACGTTGAATATTACGTCAAAGAAAAGGGCTGGTTTGTTGACACTGAGACTATCGGCGGCAAAAAAACTCGTGTATTAAGAGGGCCGGATGGATCTTTCTTTGAGCAGAAGGATATCACCAAGACAGCCATCGACTATGCCGAGTCGATTCAGGCCAAAAAGAAGCCCGTCACGCCGCAAGTCATGGAAGGTCTTGACCTTTCCCCTAAAGGGGTCGAAACGGCAAACCTTGAAGGTTTTACGCTGCTTGGATCGTCTTCCGACAAGGCTCTTGACATTTATATCCATGATTCTCCATCGCATTGGTTCGTTCGATTTGTTGATCCCGATGTTAAAGCCTTTGTGGGATCGGGATTCAAACTCGATAGAGATTGGAGCAAAGAGGACGTTCTCAATTGGTTGAGGTCGAGCAAGAACATCGAGGTCATTACTTTTGATAAACCGAAGGAGAAGCGAGCTAAGAAGCATCGCAAAATAAGCGATGCTCAATGGCGCGGCCTTGGTTATTTCGGCCTTGCCGGTTCCGATGGTGTTCGCGCCGACATCGGTAACTCGAACGACCAGCTTGTCAAAGGCGGCTGGGTGCGAATGAACACCATCAACAAACTGGTGGAGTTCAAGCTTATCAAGGACAAGAAATTCTCCGAGAGAAGTGCTACGGCTCAATCTTGGGGCTGGGTCATTACAGCGAAGGGTAAGAGAGCTTTGGCTCTCGAAGGCGAGTTCCAGGGGCATAAGCAGCCGGTCGATATGCCGACGCCTAAGAGCGGAAAGGTTTTCGGAATTGGAGTTTCCCGCTCTGGCAAGAAAGCGAGGGCGCTCCTGGCATCGCTTGATCTTGAGAAGAAGGTTCTCGAAGACCGTGATTTCTATGTAAAACTCAAGCTTGATCCCTTCCAAGACCTGTCAATCGAGAGACAAGGGAACAAGGTTCTTTTCACTCATTGGACAATGGTTGGAAGGGCTCCCATGCAAGACCTTGCTATTGACACTGAGGTCGAGTTTGATCTGAAGAAGAAGGAAGACGGCTATTACTTTGACTTCTATCTCTACAGATACCTGGGCGTTCATGGCGAGGGAACTTCAAAAGGTCGCGAAGGTCAGAAGTTGGCTACTTATATGCTCAAGAACGCGATTGGATACGGCTTCGGCGATCTTTCGTCTGTTCAAGTCTTGGATTCAAAAGGGAATCACATTGCGGGCAAAGAGCCGGAAAGAATCGTTGCAGCCCCCGAATACCCAGAAGAGATAATTCGGGATCATCTGATTAAAAGAGGGGCTGCTCATAGAGGTCTTTACAGCGTTCGTATCCTTAATGAAGCTGACCGTTTCCCAGAGGCTCCATATACTGTTGAGTTCAACGCCAAGGGAGAGCCACGAAGATATTTGAAGTGGCGTTATGACGATATTGACGACGTGAGATTGGAAGCTGAGTTGCTTCTTACAGAGTCAGATTATTCGGACGGTCGGGTTTCGGAGAGTGAACCAACGGAAGCGGATGAGACCGTCAAAGACATCAAGAGAGATTTCACCTGGGAAGGTAGCGATCCCTTCCGACTTGGCAGCGTTGTGACCATAGGAAATGGTCGAAAGAGATACGGAATCACTCGATTTACCCCAGATGGCAAAGACGCTTACGTCCAAATCCTTACGGTGAGCAAGGCTGGCCGGACTAAAACTATGGCTTCTCTCAAGGAATTGAATCTAAAGAGAGAAGCTTTGGAGCCTCAGAATGAGGAACTTGCTCGTGACTTTGTTAATCGAATAGTTCGCGACGAGCAATACATCAACGCTATCAGTCTTGAAAAGGAAAACGCTTTCCTAGATAAGTGGTTGGAGAAGGTTGACGGACGTTACAACGTCAATATCAACATGACCAACTATGTCGGTTTGAATCTCAAAAACGCTATCGAATGGAAGAAGAAGCAAAACTCCGAGACTTTGGCTCTGGTGGGTTCCCCTGAAAAGCCAGGGTTATCCTTCCCGCTCCCCGGTCAGAAGAAGACACCTGTTGAAGATTCTCAGCCGGAATGGTTGCAGATTGTTGATTTAGTCAAAGAAGTAAGCGGGGGAAGCCTTCATACAGTCAAGGACTTGAAGGATATTTCGGAGGGCGATTCTTTTTCAATGTCTAGTGATGACGGTCGCTTTCGTCTTGATTTGACTCCGGGTGTTTTCCAAGGACCAGCGCTCCCCCCTGGCTTTGACGACTTTGAAGAATCAGCGGATGTTAAAAGTCGTGACGTGGGAGTAAATTTCGAGTCGCTTGGATTGGAAAACGGATCTATCGTTGAAGTTGGCGGTAAGGGCTGGAGAGTCCGTCGCGTCTTGAGCGAAGTGTCTATGGACGTTTACAAAGCTGGGACTAAGGGTAAAAAGCTTTATAGAGTGAGACCTATTCGTTCGGGCTCATCCGAAGTTGAAGTTCATGAGATAGGGGCCTATGGTCAAAAGCTTCATGAAGAAGCGGAGGCTGTTGGGCCACTAGAGATACCATCTGATTCTGGAGTCAGTGGATACGATGCCCTTGGTATGCTGTTGAACGCTTCCAGGGAGGCTGTGGGCAATTCAGAAGAGCTTCGCCGCTACTGGGCTCCCGACTTATCAACTTCGGCTCACAGGGACTCTGAGACAGGTCATACCTTCAAGTTGAAAAGTCGTCTTCCAGACGTTTCCTCCATCATGGTTCGCAAAGTCAAAGGCGTCTCGGGTTCTTATATGTGGAATCTGACAGTCCTCGTTGAAGACGGAGGCATCAAGGAAGACTGGTTTGATACCTATGAAGAGGTGGAGAGCAAGGTTAAATCTATTGTGAGTCGTGACTTCAAGGACATTTTGAAGCGGCGTCATGCAATGGATCAGTTGAGTCGTGACCCGAATAAAAGTGCTATCGGGCCTATGAAGAAGAAAGACGATGCGGATCTTTGGGCAAGCGTTTTGGCTCTTGACGTAGGCGAAGTGAGCGCCCAGTTGTGGGGCGCTCACGACAATCCATATATTGACGAAGACGGTTGGTATTTGGTCACGGGCGACGGCGGCTTGAAAAGACTTGTTATTACGACTAAGCAAAAGCTTGAGCATTACAAGATGCTTCTTGTTGAGCATATCATTGTGAGTTCTACGCCGATGAAGGATGAATCGACCGGGAAAGACCACTCCCTTAGATTTCATAGGACTTCCGGCGCGACTGGTTATGTGGAATACACGACGACGGATTATGATTACAGAATCGAGGTCAACGAAGATCCGAGGCAGCACCCTGGCCGAAGAAATCCCTCGATGGATTATGACAAGAGACAAGCGGATCGTTTGAGACATATTGATCCAGAAGATCCTTCGCTTGGCATGAGATCGTTGTCTCTTGAAGCCAGGGGAGGAGGCGTTGAGGCTCCGATGGTTCGTGTCGGTGGAATCAAAGCTTATGATTACAGTGAGGGCTATATTGTAAAGCCAGTTCTTCAGATGGCAAAAGAGGCTGAGTGGTTTGTTGACCCCGATGATTTTGCCTCTGGTGATTATGGAATAAAGGCTCCTCCTGTAGCCTTGGTGTCGTTCCATAACGGTCCTGACTACTTGGTATCAACCAGTCGAGAGGCGGTGGTTAAATTCAGGGACTTCTTCCTGGCTCGTCTTGAGGAGAGAGAGTCTCAGTATTCTGTTGTTGAGATAGGCACTGATTATTTAACGACTCTCTATAACTCTGAACTTGATTATGAGATCACGATTGCCAATGCTAAAGACAACCCTGATGCAAAGAGGAAGGCAGCATTTAGAGAGCTTGGAAGCGAGCTTTTGGGTGTTTCCTGGGATTTGGAAAGCATGGAAGATATCTTTCATGGCCTGAACCGGATAGCGAATCCCACGACGAGTTCTCCGCTAGGTCATTTCTTCCTTCCTGACTCAAAGCACATCGCGATTGATATGAAACGCGGCAAGGACTTCAATAAGGATTTTGTTGACTTCCTTGACAATGAGCTTCTTTCGGGTGGAGAGGTTTTTGATCGAGATGATTTAGTCGCGGCTCCAGCGAGTGAGCTGATTTGGGACAGGAAGAGCAAGGCGGCTTATCCAAAAAAAGAGAACCCCAAAAAAAAAAGAGGTGATTTCGACAAGGGCAAGGTGAAGAATCCGATCTCCCCTTGGCGTGGCGGCACAGTCTTTCGATCTGTTTCTCCCTGGGAGCTTTACGATATATTTGACAAGGGGGAGATGACAGGTCGTGCGTCCCGTTACTGGGCAGACCCGAGACCAGAGTGTTTGCTTTTTTATGGAGATGAAATAGAAGGTGTTCTGAGCCACGGATCTGATTACACAAGAGCTGTTGGGGGAAGGGACGTATTCACCAAATCCTACATACTTGCTGCTAGAGTGGATAAGGAAGCGAAGAAGCTTTCCGAGAAGGCAGCGGTTGCAGAGCTTCTTGTGAACGTTCTTTATGACCACGGGAAAGAGGAAGCGTCGGAGGAGCTTGAAGAAGGCTTGGAAGAGTCATTTAGGGAGCCCCTGGAGCGCTTGAGAAAGATTCCCGGCGAGATTCGTAGGGAAATTTCAAGAGTCGTTGGAAGCGGCGCTAAAAGGCTTGAGAGCCTTTCACGGGAATTTGACTCCTATGTTGTAGAGTTAGGTCTCATTGAAGGAACTTATTACACGGGCAAACATTCAATGGCTGGCGGGACGGGGGACAACAACAATGAGATATGCACTCGTCCAGGCTTTGCAGTCCCTATTGAAGAGATCGAGAAGATACACTTTGTAAAAGCGGGCAGGGTCGTAAAAACGTTAGAAGGCCCCTTTACCCATCAGCATTTTGGTGATTTATTTGAATACCCACCAGAAATTGAAGAAGCCGATTCTTTCGAGTCATTGTATAAAGGTTATTTGAGTGAGTCTCGTGAGAAGATAAACGAATTGCACTCAGCAGAAGCCTACTGGCTTTCTGATGTTGATAATAGGCTTGTCGAAGAAGCCAAGGATCAGCGCGAAGTATTGAAGAAGCTTCATCAGAGGCGACGGTTAAATTAGAGAAAACGTTTTCTGACTTTTTAAGGATGTCGTAATGAGAACAGTTCGTAGAAATCCAGCCCAAGGCGGCAATTGGTCTTTCAAGCTCTTTGATAATTCGGTGAGCAAGGACGATCCTGTAGAGGTGTTTAGCGGCTCTTTTTCTGATTTGCCTGACGCATTGAGGGCTGCTATAACGAGCCGGGTTTTTAACGCCCAGGGTGCCGTAAAGACTTTGCCGGTTGAAGTTGAGACGAAGCCCAAGGCCAGCGCAGACGATGCAATCCTCCAGGCTCTCTCAAGCGTGGTCAAGTCCGGTTTGGAAAAGAAGCTAGAGGAAGCCAATCGGTAAAAACATAGCCATCCAAGAAAAAATATGCTTTGGTGTCAGATTTAAGTCTGCCATCCGTTATTATCTTCAGCAAAGCATGTCTTCCTAGAACGCTTATACGAAAAGTATAGATCATCTAGGAAACTCTAGCTTGTGGAAAACGTTTTCTCTTGGAGCTGTGTTCTATGTCTGGCGAAGTAATTGATCTCTACGAAGATGGTGATGTTGTCTGTGTTAAGCCCCGAGACCGAATCGGCGGTGACAGATGGAAAGATTACGTAAAAGCCAATCGTCGAGGTGGCGTCGTCTGGGACAGGAAGCGTGGCGGTTGCCAGAACATAGTTTCTGTGAGCGGCGTTCCTGTTATCGTCGCTTCTTATGTTGAATCAGGATTCGTCCCTGTCGCGACGGACTCATTGGCAAAGAAGCTTCGTGACGTAACGGTTGACATGGCCGGTGACGACATCAAAGCCGAGATGGAGAATGGCTTTTGTCAAACGGACGCGCAGAGAGAGACGCCTGAAGAGATCAGAAGCCGTGTCGAGTCTGACTTCAGAAAGATCAGCAAGCGCTTGAATAAGCGCGGTCTACAGCTCGACATTCACCAAGACACGGGCGTCAAGTTTTTGAAGGCACGTAACAAGGCTTTCCTCTGGGATGACATGGGCCTTGGGAAAACGGTTCAGGCCCTTTGTGCGATTCCTGAAGAGAATCCCCCCGTTATTGTTGTCTGCCCTCCAAACGTAAAGGGCGTATGGGTTCGCGAGTCGGCTTTTTGGAGACCTGAATACACAGTAAAGACTCCCGCTTTCGCGTCCCGTGACAAAGATAAGAAAGAAATCGGATCGACTAAGAAACAGCAGTTTGCTTGGCCCCAAGAGGGTGAGATGGTCGTCATCTCCTATCAGCAACTTCCTCTCATTGAGTCTTTGTGGGGCGACGACTATGGAACTCACAGATCCTCAGAGAAACCTAAGTATTGGGATAAAGCCGTTTCTCCTGTGATGAAAGCTCCCAGGGGGACGGTTCTTATTGGCGATGAAATTCATCGCGTAGCTGGCAAGGGTAGCGGCAAACAAATGTCAGCTCAAGCCGTCAATTTCACTTCCTTGGCCTGGGCTGTTCGTAAGTGTGGCGGTTATACCTGGGGGTTGACCGGGACGCCCTTGCCAGCGAATCCCCTCCAATTATGGCGACAGCTCACTCGCTTTGGCCTCGCAAGGGACAGTATTGGTAATTTCAATACGTTCATGCTTTATTTCGGAGGCGAGAAGGGTCAATACGGTATTGAGTGGAGTTCTTATGGACCTCCAGACGAATACGTTCAAGACCTTGTTGACTCTCTTCGGAAAGTTGCTTTGAGGCGTGTCAAAGAAGACGTTCTTAAGAACCTTCCGCCTCTCAAGAAAACGGATACGTTCGTTAAGCTTGACAAGAGTGACAAAGAGGTCAAGGAATACCTTGATCGAATGAACGAGTTCATTGAGAAACACCTTGGAAACAAAAAGCCGATCAACGAGATGACTCCCCAAGAGTTATTTGGTCGTATGCCAGGGTTTGAAGATTTCTCTCGTATGCGTTCGCTCATCGCGGGAACAAAGGTCAAAGCGACTATCGAGTATGTCAAGGACCACCTTGATATCGAAGGGATCTATCGGGAGGTTGCGAAGCTTTATTCAACGCCTGACAAGATTGCCTACGAAGTCAATGAGCGTCTTGAAGAACGCCGGATATTGTTGTTCACGGCAAACGTCATGCCCGCGACAACGACAATGGAAGAGCTTAACAGCCACATAAAGAGGATGAACACTGTTTACAAGCTTAAGATCCCATTTTGGTCAAAAATTAATACGGAAGTAACGAGCGACGAAAAAACCGCTCGCGTTCGCCGCTTTCAAAACAAGTTGAATGACCCCAAAGGGTCGCTTCTTGGCCTTAGCATCGGCATTAGGGCTGGTGGTGAGGGCTTGACTTTGACCCGTGCGACCCATGGGGCAATTATTGATGTCGAGTGGAATCCTGGTCAGATGGATCAAGCTTTGGCTCGTTTCCATGGTCGCAACGACAAAATAACGAAAGACAATATCGCGGCTGGTCGAGAATACACTGTGCGATATTTCCTCATCGACCATCCTCTTGAGGAGAGGATGCACCAGATACTCTCTGAAAAAGCGGAGACGATAAGAAATTCAGTGGACGCTATGGTATCTCAACCGGACGCTGATATTGATTATGTTCCGCCATGGGCTTATGAAGCAGAAGGGGAGTCTGGAGAAGAGCCTCTCGTGGCCTCTCTCGAAGGTCTCATGACGACGACTGAGTATGTCGAGGAGAAAGACGCCTTGGAGTCGGAGAGGTCAAAGGAAGTCGCTGACAAGGTTCTGCGAGGCGAAACTGAAGATCTTGAAGAGAGTGACTTCGAGAGCGTACAGAAACAGTGGGTCAAGGATAACCTTCGCTGGGTAACACTGTGGCACAATAACACGGGATTCTGGGTCGATGAAGATCGTTACAGTTCTTACGCTGGTCGCTATATAAGAACGAAGGGCTACTTCTACGATCTCTTTAAGAGCGGTGATATTGACGGTCGCGGATATCCAAATACAAAACGTTGGTCTTGGTTTTTGACTGAGTTGAACAAGACGAAAAGTAGCAAGAAGCATCTGTCAGTGCCTTGGGAGATTATCGGTAAGAGAGAAGTCCCCCGGTCGGCTCGGACTGATTTGGAAAAAGAAGCCTATCGAATTGCGCCCGATTTCATTGAGAATCGTTTTATCAGGCCCGACTGGCAGCATTTCTATGACTCCATGAGGACAGGCTTGAACAGTCTGGAAAAATACACTCGGGATATGCCCGACAGTAGCAGTGCATTGAACGGCTTGCGAGCTTTTGAGCTTCGTGATGCTGTCATGTCTGGCAAGGGTCTTACGAATCACCAGTTTGCTTATCTTGAAGAGGTTATTTACGGCAAGAAAATCACCAAGGCTATTCGACAGGAAGAGAGCGAGCTTGATGATTTTCACATGCCAGCCAATGCTCTCGAAGATTGGCTCATGCAGTGGGCCATAACTATGCAAGGTCGGGATCTTGATAAAGCGACAGTTCAGAATAAGTGGGGTTGGAGAAAGAGTCATTCACCGGATGGTCATGCCTTCGCGAACGCCTTTCATGCAGAGTTGGGCTTGACTGACAAGTTCTACAAGAAACTTGAAAGCATGTTGAAGGTTTATGGAGGTAAGAAAACGGATCATGGTGAAGGTGCCCAGGTTCCTGATTTCCACTCCAGGCCCAAGGCGAGCGATCCCTTTGAAAGTGACTTCAAGATCGACGAGGGTTCATCAGCTCCCAAAGAGGTGAAGCCAAGGAAGAAGAAAACTGTGACAAAGACAGAGATAACGAAGCCGTTCGATAAGAAGCAGGTTCTTTCAGCCTTCAGTTTCCCATCCAGAGATTTAGCAGATGGTTTTCGTGATGTTGCGGTGTCGGATCATTCCGATGTTATTTCAGTGACAAAACCTGACGAAGACAACGATATGGATTTGCTTGTTCGTGGAGAAGAGGCAATGGCTAAATACCGAAATATCGCAAAGGAATACGGTGGTGAGGAGATAAAAGATGAGTGGCCGGAGGAGCGTCCCCATGACCCAGAAGCTTCGGTGAAAGAATCAGAGAGGTTGATCTTCATGAGCAAGCTTATGAAGAAGTCTTTCAACCAGCTTGACGCTTGGCGCTGGACCAAGCTCTTGAAGGTCGGCGATGAGGTTTCGGTGAATTGGACCGGGAGCGGAAACCAATACAGCGTGAAACGTGGCAAGATCGTTAAGATCCTGAAGAATGTCATGAGAGTCGAGCTTCTCGACTTCTACGGGGTTCCTTACTCGAACTACAAGGTCGGATCGACTGTTGATGTCCCCTACGGACGCCTCGATTCAAGTCGAAATATGACTTGGCAGAACGGAGTCTTCCCTGTCGGTTGGAGGAGCGAAGAAGAGGAAGCAAAGATTGAAGCGACTCACGCTTCTTTGGATAAAGCGCTTGCTGAATCAAAGGCTAAGAAGTCAAGCGTTGTGGACGAAGAATGGGCTCGGGCCGCTGAAAAGAACAAGAAGGACGCTGAAAAGAATCACAAGATGATTGAAGGTCTTGTTGGCAACGTGTTTCTTCATTCCAGTGGCGCTGGCATGAATGATTACTACTCGATATTGGTTGGCGTTGATCCTCTGGAAAAGAAGTCATACGGCTGGCATGTCTCCGGCAAGCTGAGAATTATTGGCGATCCTACGGAATCTATCTATTCGGATGGTGACTTCGATGCTCTTACACTTCCTGTCTACAAATATGGAGAGCGCAAGGGTATAGGCGTCTACATAATGACGCCTGAGCAGTTAAAGGAAAAACTTCGCTTCCATATCGAGCGAGGCACGATCCCAGACAAGATTAAGCAACTCATGGGTATCTGGGAAGAACCCCAGCGCGACGATGGGAAAACGTTTTCCGTTGGCGATGTCGTTCGGTCAGTGGATGACTCGGAGCCTATGTCTTATTTGGTTCTTGACGAGGTTGACGCGGATGGCTATCAACCCATCTATCCTCTAAAAGACCCTGGCATGGAAGATTGGGACCGGAATCATGTAGAGCTTGCTGATGAAGAGAAGAATCTTCGTCTTGTGAAAAAGTCCCCAGGGGATTACACATTCTACGGCGCGGGCGCTGGTGACTTGTGGGACTCATTCGTATCCTTCATTGGAAAGAGCTTCCTCGTCGATCCTGAAAGGTCTGACAAGGCTTTGTCTTTTTGGCGTAAGCACGATAAAGACGGCTATTCAAGAATAGGTATTGACGAAGATTCCAATGACTTCTACGGAAGAAAGAGACCTGTTAAAAAGGTTCAGGAGCCCCAGGAGGAACTGGTTTATTACTACACGACAGCGGAGGAAGACTATGACGGCTTTGGAACGAAGACCGTTGAGAGCGACGTGGGCCTTGATAGTCGAGGTCGTCCATTCCGCAAGGTTGGTATTAAGCCAAAGAGCGAGAAGTGGCAGGTTCAGCGTTATTGGTCTGGAAATCATAGGCCGCTGAGTGAGGAAGAGTTTTCTGAACAGGTTTCTATGGGTCTTATAAAGCCCATTGTCGATCCAGAAGAAGACGAAACAGAGAAGCGATTCAAGGCCATTGTTTCCATGTCTGGAATGGGGAAGCGAGTCAATACGGCGGATATTGAGAGAGCCTTGGAGGAGGCCCAGGAGATTGGGCTATTAGACCAGTTCGCTGAGTGGGCGCGGTCCCAAAGCTTTGTCTCAGGTTTCTTTGAGCGCTTCGAGTCGGTTTTTAATGAGTTCTTGGAGGAGGAAGGGGATTCAGAAGAAGTCCGTGTTTCCTCTGAGTCTGTTGAGAGTTTAGATCCTATAAATCATCCAATTTGGCTTTACGATGAAATTCTCGATTACTACTTGCGTCACCTTGCTGACAGCAAAGACTCTGTTCGCTCGGCGGCGTTTGCTGGTATTGACATTCCAAGGGAGCCTGGGAGCTTTTATGGATTGATGGACGAGCATAAAGAAAAGGCCCGGAGTTTCTTGGCAAGTGGCTTGAAGTCTGTGAGAATTGAGAAGCACATTGATAGCCAGCCTCTCTTGGCTCCTCGTTACGATGAGAAATTCTTGGACGATGTTGTCAAGGTTGCATGGTATTGGCCTGATAAGCCAGAGGACATGATTGGCGAAGAGTTGCCAGCCGAAATCATTGATGAGTTGCCGGTGGAAGAAGCTGAGTTCTTCAAGGCAGAGAAGGAGATCCCTGTGTTCCGGCCATTGATAGCTGACGATTTCTTAGACGAGATGTTCCAGAAAGCTTGGGATGACATTCTCGAAGACACAGGCGCAGTCGAGCGTGATTATTACGAAGAGACGACGCAAAGGCTCAAGCCCAAGATTGTCCAGATTTTCTCTCAAATGTTCATGAAGGTGAACGTTTCTACTGCGCTAAGGTGGTTGGAAGACGTTCAGCCGAACGTGATGTCCGTTTTTAGCCTTCGGAAGCATTGGGTAGAAGAGTTGTCTCCGTTGGATTTAGGAGAAAGTGAGGCCATAGAGTCTTCTCTAAAGATGATAGAGAAGGTTCATCGCGTTGACAATGATTTGTGCGCCGACTTTGATAGCCAGAAGTGCCAGAACTGGAGAGTTGTTCGGTCCTATCTCGGCGAGTTGTATGAAGACTTGAGCTATGGCGACATTGGAGAGATAAAGTCTGTCCCAGACGAGATTAAATCAGAAGCCGAGAAAGAATATCAGCGTATTCATACAGGTCAAAAACGCGCATGGTCGAATGGCTTCGATCTTGATGTTGGTCAAGTTTATTATTTGAATGACTATCATTCAGAGGGAGCTGGATACTTCTTCAAGATCGTTGAAGACTTTGTTCGCGGTGGACAAGACTATGCAAGAGTCTTGGAGCTTCGCCCGAAGAGAAGCACTGAAATTGTCGAAAAAGAATATGGTCCTGCAAGATTTATAAATATGGACGGCAATTTCAATGAAGTCGATGGATTTCCAGATCCCAAGGTTCCTGTCGTATTTACTCTTAAGGCTCGGTGGGATGGCTATGAATACAAAGCCGACTACAACTGGTTCAAGGATTACGCTTCTGGTATGCGTTCTCCCAATAGCTATAAAACGGCTTCAGGCGCTTTGCGTCGAGCTTTGAAAGAGTCTTCAGATTTGAGGTCCAGCTTGGAAGAGGCCGGATGGGAACTCGTGATTAAGAAAGAAGTCCTGGGTGGTCCCAATGATTACAAAGAGAAGAAGGAATCGAAGAAAACGGTTTCCACGTCAAAAGCTCCTGTGAAGGAGAGTCCTAAGCCTGTAGAATCTTCCAGAGCAGAAGAATTTGAGAAAGGTCTTATGGGTGCCGTTGGTGGAGCTTTGGACGATCTTCTTGGAAGTCTTTGATCTCAGATAAGGTGTGATATGAGTGCTGTAGAGAAAGCCCGCAAGCTAGCTAATGCTCCTGCGGGAAAAGTCGTTGATTTGTTGCGTGTCTATGTTGCCAAGAGGATGACAGGCTTCTCCAGTGCAGAGTTTGCTCACTACTTCGAGATGTTTCGAGATAGACTTGTAAGCCTTGTTGAGCGGAAACAGGCTGCTATCAGACTAAAGCTTGGTATGTCTGACCCTGCTTCTCTGACAGAGAAGGTTGAGAGCTTTCAAGACCTTTCGATGGTTCCGACTCGCGATCTCCGAAAGGACGTTCCTTCTTACGCAATCCCCGCCGAGATAACGGGTGAGAAGAAGCGTGAGAGGCATAATCTTGAAGCGATGCGCCTTGTCACGAGCAAGTCACCTTCAGGAATGACGGACGAAGACAAAACAGTTCTCGCTGCTTATTCCGGGTGGGGTGGCCTTTCAATCGCGAAAAACGACGATGAGATGGAGAAGATACTCCCCGCTGGCTTTCGTCCCGAGAAGCGCGGTCTCATTCATGAATACTACACACCGCCCCATTTGGCTGAAGACCTTGCCCGTTTTATGTCAACGATCATCAATGACCTTTATGAAAAGCATGGCGAGCCTCTTGTTTGTTTGGAGCCCGCCGCTGGTGTTGGTCGCTTTATAAGGGCTTTTAGGGACGAAGATTCGGGGCTTCCAGACCAGTCATGGACGGCAGTGGAGTATTCCAAGGTTTCCGCCTCGATTCTCCAGGGTCTAGGTATTGCTGACCACGCTGTCCATTCTTCATTCGAGCGTTGGGCAGACACAAACGAAGACCTATACCGTAAAAACGTACACTTGGTTGTGTCGAATCCTCCTTACGGTAAGCGCGGAGTCTCTATCAAAGAAGACACAGACGCGATATCGACTGAGGAAAGACGACGCGCCTACGCTTACTTTCTGCGTCGTGGTCTCGACTTCCTGGCCCCAGGTGGAATAGGAGTGATGTTGATTCCTGCGGGGTTCATGACGGGAGACGTGAATGGAGTTGCTGGAACTCTGCGTAGGCGTGTTCTCAGCGAGTATCACGTTCTAGGCGCTTTCCGACTCCCTAGCAAGCTTTTCCCCGGAGCGAACCTTGTCACTGATCTCATTATCTTTCGATCCCGTGGTGGTCAGGTCACGGGCTCCCTGAAGGGCATCGACGATACGGTTGTGTCAGGGAAGTATTTTGAGCATTATCCAGAGAGAATCCTTGGCATCGAGGAAAACAGTTCCAAGGCTGGTGAGACTGAGGAGCATAAAGCAAAAGGCCGTTGGGCTTACAAGATTCACTTTGCGAACGCTGATTTTTATGACGTAGGCGATAAGATTTATAAAGAGGATGGGTCTTTCAGGGTTGCTAAGAAGCAGACTTACCTTGGGGGCTCTTTCGATGGCTTTCCTCCGTCCTTCAATACTCATACGATGGAATCTTACGATCTCATCGATCCAAAGAAACGGAAGAAGACATCTTCGAGCACTGGCCTTGGTAAAAGGAAACTTACGGATAAACAGAGAGCACAACAAAAGGGTTCTTTTGACGATCACATTTACCAAGCAGCGGAGCTTGGTGTTCGTTACAACCGATACTTCGCGCAAGTTGCTGTTGACGATCCTGAAGCAGAAGACTCATGGCTTGAGCTGAAGGAAGCTTTTGAGTCTTGGATTGATATCCAAGGGGAAGAAGGGCGTCCACGGAATCCTTGGGGAGACCCATCTTTGACTGTGGCCTTGAAGAAAAACAAGCGCAAGGACGACCTACAAACGTTTCTTTCGGCCTTCGAGTCAAACGGGATGTTTGTAAAGTCCTTCTCCGACAAACCAGTCATCCAGAAAGCGTTTTCCTTAAACCCCAATGATGTTGTTTCTCAGGCAGATGAGCTTTTCCGAAGAAGGCAAGAGCTTACTGTTGTTGAGCTTTTTAATTACCACGTCGATATTGGTGGCCCTTACGACACCATGGCTCTTTTCAGAAGAGGAGCTTTGCCTATTCTTTACAAGGCTGGCTGGGCTCATGATGGAAACTCTTGGGATGAGCTTGTTCCCAGCGACAGCTATTACGTCGGTGACTTGAACCCTAAACTTTTCAGGGCTCGGGACGCTGCCAAAAAGGGTCTTGTCAACGCTGTTGAGCAGAGAGACAAGCTTGTCGAGATTATTGGCTGGGAGGATATCGGAGACATCGACATGAATCCCTCTCATGGTTGGCTTCCTATCGATGTCATCGAACAATTTGTCAATGAGAAGATCATCGACGTTATCGACGAGAAATACCCAGGAGACAACCAACCGAAGAAGCTTTACAAAGACGAGGACGGTCTGATTAAGATCGAAGGCGTTGACTACTTGGAAATGAAGAGCCTCGCAAAAGTCAAAGACAAGATCAATCGAGAGACCCGAGACTTTGTTGGCTACTTGAATCATGACAAGCAGCGTTTCTCGCCTTACCAGCCAGAGGTAAGGATTCTCGTCGGAGACGAGTGGAAGTGGGTTCCTGAAAACATTGAGATCGTGAAGAAGAGGAAGATGGCCGAGTGGGAGCCCATGTTTGAGTCTTTCGTGAAGCAAGACGTGGCGATTTCAGAGAAAGTTGAGAAGGTTTACAACAGTCTCTTCAAAGGATTCATTCACCCCACATTCAGCGGAGAGCCTCTTAGTGTTGCTCGTTGGAAGTCAAAAGACAAGGGCGGTCGGGATCTTTACCCTTACCAAGCTCAGGCTGCACGTCGCGTTATCAAGAATCGCGGTGGTTTGATTGCTTTCGACGTTGGCTTGGGTAAGACCTACACTGGCCTAGCTGTTCTCGCAAGGGCTCGCCAGGAGGGCTGGGCCAAGCGTCCTGTCATACTGGTTCCTAAGCACATCACCTGGAAATGGTACAAAGACATAAGGACAGTGCTTCCTGATTATCGAATTGGCGTTATCGGTTCTGAAAAATACACGAATCGGAAAGGGGAGGTAATATCTCGCCTGGAAAGTAAAGAAGAACGCTCGGCCAAGTGGCGTAAGTTCCAGCGCGGTGAGTTCGATGTTGTGATCTTGACCTATGAGAGCTTGGCTTTGACTCGTGTTGACGAAGAGCATTTGAATGACTATGTAGAGCGCACTTCGGCGATCAAGAAGAACATCGCAATCGCCCAGGCCGAAGCTCGCAAGAAGAAAGAATCAGATCCAAACAAGGCTCTTTCAGAGCGTGAAGAAGCTATTCTCGAAGAGGGCGTTGGTGCCTTTGTTGCAGAGAAACTTGAGCTTGGCGGCAAGCGAAAATACGACCCTGGTATTCAGTGGGACGAGCTTGGTATTGATTTCCTAATGGTTGATGAAGCCCAGAACTTCAAGAACCTCTATATGCCTCAAGCGGGAACAGGTAACAAGGTTCCCATGTATATGGGTTCTGAGGGGAAAGGTTCCAAGAGAGCTTGGCAACTTGATTTCCGTTGCGAGCTTACAAGAAGACAGGCTGAGAGACGCCCTGGCGGAAGCCGAGGAAATGGCATCGTTCTATTGAGCGCGACACCGGCCAAGAACTCGCCTCTCGAATTTTACAATCTGATTCAATACATCGATCATGAAGTTTGGGCTCGGAGGGGAATCGTCGATCCACAGCAATTCGTTTCTCGGTATTGTGATTTCCGAACGGATCTCACTGTGAGCACGACTGAGCAGAAGGTTGTTTCACGGGAAATGCTTGTTGGTTTCAAGAACCTTCACGAGTTGCGCGATGTGATTTTCCGTTATGGCGAGTTCAAGAACGCCGATAGCCCTGAAGTCAAGAGTATCATTGTTGTTCCGAAGGCTAAGGTTTATCGTCATGAAGTTGAGATGGACGATGTTCAAGCGGAAGAATACGTGAGACTTCGGGCGGATATGGAAGAGGCTATCGAAGAGTCTAAAAAGAAGATGGCTATGAGTGGAGGCCAGGGCGACAATAGCATGAAGGGTCGTATCTTGCAGATCATGAGCATGATGAGCCTTGTCTCTCTCCATCCTTTGCTTGTGGATTCTCGGTTGAAGTCTGACGACGACCTTTCGACCAACGAAGACGGTAAGAAAAAGAAGAGGAGTCTTTCAAGCAAGGAAGTTGTGAAGAAAGCTTCAGCCATTCCAATGGTCGAGCAGCGGTCGGAGAAGCTTGACCAATGCGCCCGTGTTATTTCTCAATGCAGAGAGAACAGACCTGATTGCGGTCATATCATCTTTGTGGAGAACGTTGCGGTTCACGTATGGATGAAGAACATTCTGGCGGCTGGTATTACTGTTGAATACGCCCCTGACCCTTCCAAGCCTAATATTACAAGGCCATACAAGTGTATTAAGGTTCCTCCAGAGCGAATTGCAATACTTAACTCGGTTGAAGCCAAGGGAGACTTGCAGAGGCAAGAGATTGCGGAGCACTTCAATGGAGATTCAGCGGAGGGTGTGAAGCCAAAGTATGACATTGTTATCGCTAACAAGATCGCATACGAAGGGGTGGACCTTCAAAAGCGCACCTGTGCGATCCATCACCTGGACTTGCCCTGGGAGCCAGCAACGCTCCAGCAACGCAATGGCCGAGGCGTGAGGCAGGGCAATGACATTGTTAAAGACGGTGAAGGGGAAATCAACTTTGTTGGTTTGCATTACTACATCACCGGAGGGACTATGGACGGTTCCAGGTTCCAGGCTATTCGCTTGAAGGCTGGGTGGATGAGTGGACTCATAGAAGGTGAGAAACGCAACACTAACAACCCAGCGGCGGATTCGGATGCAGACGAGACGAATTGGCTTGTCTTGACCGCTGCTAATCCAGAGGAAGCTAGAGAAGCTATTGAGAAACGCAAGAAGATATTCCTTGAGCAACAAAGGGCTGTCGAGCTTGCTGCGTTGTTGAAAGACTTCCGTGAAGCAGAAAACGCTTTCCGTGCAATGGAAAGGATCGTCAATCCCAAAGCTCTTGAAAGAAAGCGCAAAGCAGCCGAGTCTTATGTTGAGCGTATGAATCGTCGTGTCTCTACGAATCCGGGGCTGTGGTCCTTCTATGACATCGCTGTTTCAAAGGTAAGAGATCAGCCTGTTGTGATCGTTGGAGGGGAAGAGCCTAATACCCAGATTTATCCTGTGTGGGAAGGTTTGCGTATTGCTTCCGATGAAGGAACTCTTTATGAGATCGGCGTGATCCATTCTTATGGAACGATGAAGGATTCTGTTGGTCTTCGGTATTATGAAGGCTCGGTCGGTGTTGATAAGATTCGACACCAATCCTTCGAGTCCGTTGACTACAACAAGTTTGAAGACTTTGTTAAGAGCGAGATCGAATCTCGTCATTACGATCCAGAGCAGTGGCCTGAGTATGATTGGGCCTTGTATGAGAAAGAGAATCTGTCCGATTCTGCTCGATATCGGACCCTTGCTCTCGCTTGCATTGGTCAATATACGCCCCGCTGGCTTGTGAAGAAGGTTTGGGCGAGATACAGCGATCAATTGACGAAGGTTTTGGGTGACGACGATTGGAGAGGGCCATTCACTTGGCAGTCAAAGAGATACGTCCCAATTTGGTGGCGGAACAAGCATAAGAAAAAGGACTTCTTTCTTACAACTCTCGACAACGCCAGTAAGGGGGACTCTTACGAAATCATCCCGCCGACAAAAGAGGGTTTTGAGCTATTCAAGAAATACTTCGGCATTGACGGCAAGAGGGACGGTCGCTTGAGTAGGGCACAGGCTCAAGACATAGTTTCTATGTGGTGGGGCTACGGCTTTATTCTTCCTTACGGACTTCGCAACAAGGACAAGAAGAAGAACCCCTTGGTCCTTGCAGGGAATCCTGTCGGTTCATATGGTGCTGAAGACATTGTTACAGGAAGGGCCGATGATAGAGCTTTTGATCTGGAGGATCTGTCTCCAGGCAATGATTCTTCATACAAAGCGGCCAAGAACGCAGTAAAGAGACGTTATGGCGATCCAGACATTGCAGTCGAGGTTGATTTGCCCAATGAGATCTCAGAATATCTAGCAGCAGTCGGTGAATTGGTTCGAGTAGAATACTTAGCGGCTGATGGACGTGGTAAAAAAGTTTTTCAGTGGTATCACGATATGGGCGATCAGGGTGAAGATAAAGAGCCTACTTCGCCTCCTATTCTTGCATGGGACGCTAAGGGGAAGTTCTTTGTTATTGCGCCTCAGAAGGGTTCTAAGCCTAGATTCACATACCGAGGTATTATGGGTTGAGTAAAGGAAAACGCTTTCCTTTACTCTTTACTTTTTTTGATAGAAAACAAAAAGTTTTGGTTGACTTGGAAGTTTCCTGTTAAAAGAATACCTATTGAACAAGCAAGTTTAGGGAATACTTTCCCTTTAGTCCGACTGGAGATTTTTTGATGGCTTTTGTTCTCGGTGTCAGAGACGTTGCGCCAAATCCCAAGCCTAAAAAGCAGGGGAAGAAGCGTAGTAAGAAGCCGCGAAGTTCGGCACAAAAAGAAAACGACAAGAGGCTCGGAGAAATGGCGAAAGCAAGAGCGAAAAAGAAAAACGCCGCTGCTCCCAGGAAGCCAAAGGGTAAGTCCACTTCAAAAGCGGCTCCCAAAAAGGCTACCAAGAAAGCAGCGCCTAAAAAGGCTATGCCGACGAAGGCTGAGAAGGACGCTGCTAAAAAAGCAGGTGTTCGTCTTACCAACAAAGACGGCAGTTATAAGTCAAAAGGCCAGTTGGCTAACTCGATGCGTCTTTCAAAGCAGCGTAAGGGTAAGAAGCCCCCTGCTGCTAAAAAGAAAGCCGCCCCGAAGAAGAAAGCTTCCACCCGGAAGAAGCCCGCGAAGAAAAAGGCTGTCAGCACGACAAAGCGCGTTTGCAAGACGACTAAGGGTCGTGGCGACAAAGGCACAACGACAACCACTGTTCGCGTGACAAAGAAGAATCCTAAGAAGGGCGCGGCGAAGAAGAAATCTTCGGCTCGTGGTTCTGCAAAGAAGAAGAACCCCACAAAGAAGAAGAATCCGGTCCTTGACCAAAAGATTCCCTTCATGCCTTTGACCGTTCGCGAAAGCGCCACCATGGTCGGAGCCTTCACTGGCCTTGAGATCATCAATCGCACCGTTTTCGATGAGCGTTATCGCTACTCGAAGTATGGCGGATTGCTCAAAGCAGGTTCCGGTGCTGCGGCTGCACTTCTCTTGCAGAAGTTCGGTGGCAAGACAGGTCGCCAGTTTGTGAAGCCCGTTGCTTTGGCGACAGTCTTCCACGCAGGAGCACACATCGGCTACTTCCTCGCGAACGCTTTCTCGATGAAGATTGCCCCACTCCTCCGTAGTCCTTGGATTAAATCCAAGCCTCCGGTTCCTCAGTCTGACGACATGGGAAATTGGGGATACGACGAGCGTTACAATTACTCCGGCCCTCTTGGAGAGGAAACTTACCCAACAATGGGTGAGGACACCTATCCTTCTCTGGGCGAGGAGACCTATAACACTGTGGGAGAAAGCTCCTACGGAACTATGGGTGAAGATCAGTACAGTAGCATTGGATGTGATTCCTATGCTCCTTACGGAGCCCCAGCGTTGAACGGGGTTGACTTTGGGGCAGACGCCCCGTCGCACCTTTCCGGCGCGATGTTCGACACTGCTGACGTTCCAGGTCACCTCTCGGGGATTTGAGTGAAAGGGGGTGATCTTTTGATTGCCCCCAATGATTCAGATCTCTTTGAGATTTCCTAGATCGTCTTTAATGAAATTAACTTTGTTTTTGGAGAAAAAAGGAGAAGCACATGGCTTCCGCAACTACACTTGGTAAAGGTCGCGCCGGTTTTAAGCCTCGTCATGCTGAAAAACGGCGTATTCAGTATCGTCCCAAATGGGATCGTCAGCGCATCGCTGCCCAGGCTTCGAGCGAGATCCAATTCTTTCGCAACACTTCGGCCAATCGCCTGAAGAACAACCTCGATCAAGCTGGCGTTGTCAGCGTGTATGAGGCAATGGTCATCAAGCGCTTGCTGTTCATTCCTCTCTACGGAACTTCTGAAGCTGAAGTCATCGAGTTGTTCAACAACAGCCTCGTCGAGCTTCACATCCAGAACGACCGCGCCTATGAGTTGGCCCTCATCACTCAGCAGTCCGGTATCGGCCTTGTCGGCGGTTCTGTTGTGAGTGCCGGTGAGCCCGCTGTCGGCAAAGCCTCCAGCATCGGTCAAGTCGTCATTGGTGGGGGAATCAGCTTCTTCATCATGCTGAAGTTCCCAGGCGGCGCAATCAAAACTCAGAATGACATCATTCTGAAGTGTCAGCTTGAGACCATGAACGACGTGACTATGGGTTGATCGTTCTCTCGAACGATTCCCCCGTTATCATTTCGGAAAACGCTTTCTTTTCTATCTCACTTGAGACTTATCAAGGAAAGCGTTTTCCAGTCCTTCACAATGAAATTCTCAGCTTTTCGCAACGAAGGGCGGGAGGCGCAAAGAGCCAACCGTTCCTTCGTTGTTTTTGTTTAGAGGAAGGTGACTAATGACAAGCATCCTTAGCGATGATAAAAACGCACCACCACCTCTCTTCCCCCTTTCTCTTTGCGACGAAAGAAAGCCTTTCCATGTCACGTTCTCCGGTGGAAGACCGGATGGCGGCGGCGGTGGGTCTGGTGTCGTTTCGCGGCAGAATTTCCGTCAACGCATTGCCCTCGATACAGCCTTTTATGGCATGTTCGCCGAGGTCATTGTTGAAGACGCTTCTGGTGTTCGCGACTCCCTTTCTTTTGGTATTAACTTTCGCTCCCAAAGAGATCAGCAGTGGTGGTTTCATACACCAAGGCAAGGGGAAGGATCTTTGGTCCCTGGGGCTCTAGTCGCTGGTAGTGTCGGCGAGCCTATGATTTGGGATGCTCCTAAGATTCTGAGGCGTGGTGAAACACTCGAATTAGAAATCGCTGGTGACGACGGGCTAGCTGGCTTTGTTGACATTTGCCGATTCAACATAACACTCTTAGGGGCTCGTCTTGACGTTGACAATGCAGGTCAAGCAGTAAGAGACCCTCTCATGGCTTGGGATCGTCGCGATGTTGGTTACACTTCAATCGTCTTTGACTATCTCAACTGCGAGCGCTCCGGCCAGCGTTGTTTCCCTGGACCTGAAGTATCGACTTCCATAGCCATTGGTCAGCTTCCCTACGACTTACTCGTGAGTGAAGGATCTTTGATTGTTGTTGAGCCAGGGACTAAATACACGCCTGTCAGTGACGTGCGTGGTGAGTTGCGATTGCGTGACACGTCCTTTACTCATGACCTTGTTGGAAACAATGGATTTATTCCATTCTCCTACTTTGGTGGTCAGACTAAATCAGCGACAGCATTGGCGCAACTGGTAAGACCGATGGCGAGTCCTTTGGGATCTCGTTGGAGGCTTCGCCAGGACTCGACCATTGAGCTTTTCGCTCGATCCATTGATAGTCCGACCCTTGAGTCTTTCAACGTCATGATGGCCTTGCACGGTCAACGAACGAGAGTTTATGGTCGTCCTCAAACGGCTAAAGAACTTGCGAATCGTCCTTGCCCGCCTGATGGCTATGACTACCCTAAAGGCCCCTGGGCTCAGAACCGTCAGATTATTGAGGATCACCCTCGTAATAACGGTCATGATCCAAGGAGTTTTAACCGGCTTCCGCCACAGTAAGGGTAAGGAGTGAAACGTGCGTTCCGCATTAAGACATAAGCTCATTTCTAAACCGGCGGAACCTTGTGAAGCCGTCGAGGAAGAGCTTGAGCAAATCTCTGTCGCTTGGGGTATGCCGAACACAAGGAAAGGGAAGTGGGCTCGCGCCTACGTCCCTTGTCCTCACCCGGAAGATCCAAGCCGGGACGAGTTCACTAAACCTTGGGCACCTGGAGATCCACAATCCGACCGCAATATGGCGCGGCCTAATCACGGTTACGGCGTTTGGGATGGTTATTCACTCTCTGCTCCAGAAGCGCGGTTGCGTGGCACCAGGAGCTTCTTTAAGCACTCAGGAATGGTTGAGCTTCCTGATGGTGGTTCGGCAATACTTCTGTCCTTTACGGTCCCTGAAAATCGCGAAGGACGGGTTCTAGAATTGGCCGGTCAAGAAATCCTTGGAACAGACCTTGGATCAGACTTGACTTGGGAAATACTTTTCAATAGCTCAACAAGACCAGAGATATGTAAATGGGATGGCATATGGTCTTCTTTAGAACATCCAAGAAAAATTGTTCTCAATTTACCCTCTTCGGGTATAGTGAGTATTCGTTGCACGGCACCTGTCGGTCCTGGCCCAAGAAAAGTTCAAGCTTTTATAAATGGTTTGACTTTCCCAATCATGTTTGGTAGTGGTCGTGTAAGTGCTGGTTGGGAAGAAGTTTAATCTTCCTATCCTGCTTATCTTTTTTTATAGCTTTTGTTTTTGGAGAAAAACGATGCATTTGAAAGCTGATTATCTACAAGTTGGCGACGACGCCATTAACGCCGTCGCTGGTGGTGGTGGCGACTTGAGCGCCCCTGCTGTGACCCTTAAAAAAGGGACTGTCTGGGAAGTCGTCGGCAAACACGCTGGCCTTATCGGTGCCGCTGGCACTGAGCGCGGAAGCGTTTTCCTCAAGAAGAGCACTGGCGAAGTCTTGGCTCGTCTTTCTGCCGATGGCGCTGGTCCTACCTCGCTTCAGCAAAACTTGAACGACCCCCTCGATATCATCGGTCCCTTCGACAACGACACCGACGTTCTGCTCGGCGTTGACAATGCCGTGCCCGATCCTCTCGCCGCTCACGCCAAGTTTGTCTTGAAGCGCATGATCGCCAACCCGGACACTGCCAGCTACGTCTGATTAAAAGTCGGGAGTAAAACCCTGACTTTTAAAGTGATAATCAAGCCCTAGCCCTAATGGGCTGGGGCTTTTTTGTTAATCTGATTTTTTCAATATCCAAATAATGAAGGAGAGAACTATGAGTCTCACAAGAGCGAAGGATCGCAAAAACCGTAAAGATCGCTTGGCAAAAGCCGCTAAGGAAGCCAAGAAGATCAAAAAACCAACCCCTCCTGCAAAGCCTCCGGCCAACCCACAAGGTTGAAAGTCTGAGTCAGTAGAAAACGCTTTCCACGAAAAGGTGAATTATGACGCTTACAAAACCACCCCCGAAGGGATCGGCTGGGGCACCAGGGACGCCTGGGGGCACGATCATTATTGATTCTTTCGTCCCAGGTCTTGCAATCGGAGATGTGGCTTATATCACTCCTGCGGGCGCTGCCGACAAAGCTTGCGCTTTGGACCCTGAAAAGATCCCCGCGATTGGTGTTGTAGCCGCTGTTAATTCGCCCTCGGCTGGCAAGTGTGAGATTACAACAGATGGCGTCGTCTCTTCTGTTGGCCCTCAACCTTACGTCGCTTCAGACGAATACATAGTCTCGCGAGATCCCGGTAAAGTTGTAAACCAGGAAGACATCGGAAACCCAAACTACCCTCAATCTGGAGATTACCTCCAGAAAGTCGGCCTTGGTTTGGCAGCGACAACTTTCTGGGTAAGACCGGATCAGACGGCTATTCAGTTGAACTAAGCGTGGGATAGTGTTTTAATTCACTACCCTGCGCCCTTGTTCGCTCTCAAGCGTGAGTGACGCACACTGTTACTTTTTTTTGACAGTGGAGCCGGTTCGATCCCGGTTGGGAGTATGTAAACAAAGCTTTGTTTTTTTTTGGAGGAAAAATGTCAGTACGCGCTTTACGCAGAGTTGCAAATAAGGCGCACCAAATCGAAATTTCTGATTCAGAAACAATGTTTGCCGGGGGAGTTGACGTATCTGCGGCTGCTGCGGCTGTGGTCTTCCCGACCGCTACAACATTGACGATTGGTGGGGCCTCGACCGAGAACAATTTTTCCGGTGACTTGAACGCTGATGGAGGTATCGACAGATCTTCCGCCGCTGCTCTTGATATCGCCGGGTCTGGTGCCAACGCGACGAGCGTTAATCTTGGAACGGGTGATGCCGTGACAGGAGTAACTGTTGGTGGTGGCGCTGGTTATACAGGATCGACGATTGGTAAGTCCGGTGAAACGGACACCATTCTTGGCGACCTTGTTATCAATGGAAACTTGACCATCGCCGGAGACGCTTTTCAGGGCGCTGTGGAGAACAGCGCCTACGCTGATAATCATCTCTACCTCAACGCTGGTTATGAGACCACTTCAGCCCAGACCGCTGGTCTTGTCGCGAATTACTTGCCTTTGGCAACGAATGATACTGTTGCTGCCACTGGCTTTGTTGCTGGTATCGCCGCGACATCGAATCCGACTGTTGCAACCACAGGAGCGGCGACGTTCTCCGTGGGTCAGCTTATCCAGATTTCTGGTGCTGACAATGCCAATAACAACGGTGTCTTTGAGGTCTTGAGCCATGCTGCAAACCTCTTGACCATTCGCGGTGTTGGAACAACAGCGACAGTCGAAGACTTCACGAACAATCAGTTCACCACAGACACGACTGTTGCCGGAACTATTCGTCAAGTCAGCGTGAGCGTTATGCGCTCAGGTGTTGACGGTCTTTGGGAGACGGCTCAGGGCTCTGTGACAGGTCTTACATTCGCTGACCTTGCGACTGCCGCTGGATCGACTCTTCAGAGCGCCTACAGTGCTTCTGGAGCCCCTGCGACAATCACGACGGACGCGACTAACGACGAATTTACCGTGGCCGGGACTGCTGGCCTTTACGTCACTGGAACTGGAGCCGACAACGCAACAGCCCCCGTGGGCTTTGGCTTTGTTGTCGATACTACAGGCGCTTATCGTCTCGATTCGGACGCTGCTTCGAACATGAACGTCACGGGTGCAAATCTTGACGTGACAACAACTACTTCGGGCGCGATCAATGTGAGTTCCGCTGGAGCTTTGAATCTTGACTCGGCCAGTGACGCTTCTATCAATTCGAGCGCTGGCAATGTCAACGTTGCGAATGACGCTGTTGCTCAAACGGTAAACGTAGCAACGGGAGCCGCCGCCAAGACCGTTAATATCGGATCTCAAACGGGCGCTTCAAGCGTGACGATTGATTCAGGGACCGGCGCGATCAATGTTGGAACGGGAGGGCAAGCTCGCTCGATCAACATTGGAACGGGTGCCGCTGCTCAAACGCTTGTTTTCGGATCAACTGACACGACTTCCAGTGTCACGATCAACGCGGGAACGGGTAACATCGACATTGGAACGACCGCTCAGGCTCGCACCGCGAATTTTGCGACTGGTGGCGCTGCCCAAACGGTGACTGTTGGCTCGACCAATGGCGCGTCTTCAATGACGATTGACGCTGGCACAGGAACGATCTCTATTGGAGGCAGTGCTTCGGCTCGCGCAATCAATATTGGAACGGGTGCCGCTGCTCAAACGGTTGCTGTTGGATCTCAGAATGGTGCTTCGAGCCTCACTCTCGATTCTGGAACCGGAAATATCAACATCGGAACGGGAGCCCAGGCTCGCTCGATTAACGTCGGAACGGGTGCCGCTGCTCAAACGGTTGTTGTTGGATCTCAGACCGCTGGTTCTGCCACAACAATTGATTCTGGAACCGGAAATATCAACATCGGAACCACTATTGCCAAGACCATCGCTATCGGTAACACGACCGGCGCAACGGCTCTTGACTTTGATGCTGGAACAGGTGGCGTTTCCATTAATGCAACAGCCGGTGGCGATATCGCCTTGACCGTTGCATCCGACGCGGCAAGCGATGTGACTTTTGCGGCTCATGGTTCGGGAGCGATCCCATTCAACAGCGCAACGGCTGGTCAAACGACTCTCAACGGTTCTTTACCGCAGAACGTTATTGGTGCGATCAATACGATCTTCACAGGTTCTTCCTCGGCTGGTGTTGTCAGTAACGCTGTGACCGCTGGCGCGGCGTTGGCTATCGGTCAGTGTGTTTACACGACGACGACTGACGACCGTGTTGATGTGACCGACGTATCGACTGACACGGCTGCATCTGAGTTCATTGGAATCTGCACGACGGCAGCGGCTTCGGCTGGTGATCCCGTGACGGTTGCAACACAAGGACTCATTGACGTTCAAGTGGAAGCCGCTACATACGTTTCTGGTGACGCCATCTATCTCTCGGCTGCTACAAACGGTCGGGCCACTAGAACGGCTCCCTCGGCGTCTGGGAACGTTGTCTTCCGAATCGGTTTCGCGCAAACGGATATTGGTGTGAAAACGGCTGGTCAAACAGTCAAGATTCACATTGCCCGCGCTGTTCGGTTCACGCTGGTTTGATAAGGATCATGCGAGGCAGTTTTTTGGTAACATGACTGCCCATGGCTTCTTTCTTTAGGAGCTGTTATCCAAGAGAAGCAGGAAGGGTTGTCCTTCCTGCTTTTTTTTTGGCATAATGCTTACCTCGTAATCGGATAACAGCCAAAAAGAAAAGAGTTTTCGTCATGAGTAACAATAGAAGGCGCAAGAAACCCAGCAATAAAAGGGTTCAAAAAGCGGCAATGAGAAAAAGCCAAAAAGCGGCTAGTGCCGGTCCTGTTTCTGCGACGGAGAAGAAGTCACTAGAACAGATGGAAGCTGAAGAAAAAAAGATACCGGGTGTTTGGTATCCGGCTTCCAAACAACAAGGTTTGGCTGGCGATCTTGTGAACGCTCTCAATACGATTTCTTCACTCCGCAACGTAGTTGCTGGCCTTCATGACCAGCTTGCTGCGTCGAACAAGACAAACGCTGAGTTCCAAAGACAGCTTACCCTTTTGCAGACGGATGGTTTTCTTGAAAGAGTCGGCCTGAAGAATTGCGAAATGCGTATCGACCAACAAGGTCAATGGGTGTTTACGCCCAAGAAAGCGGAGGAAAACGTCGTCGATCTTGAAAAAGATTCAGTCGAGTATGACGAAGAATACGACGGCGACGAATACGATGACGAAGAAGAGCCGATCCCCGAAGATCCTCCTGAAGTCGTCGTAGAGGCCAGCAAAGAAAAGGCAAAAGCGCCTCAAAAGGTTTAGGAAAGCGTTTTCCTTACTGTGAAATGAAAGAGTGGCTTGGCGGCTGCTCTTTCATTTTTCGTTGTAAGCGTAGTTCCTTGCTCCTACAATGATCGGGAAACTACGAAAAGAACATTGGAGGTCTATTATGGCTCGTCCTTACATCGAGCGTGGACACTTTGATCGTGCTGGCCGTTGGCACCCTGACAGTGGACCTCATATGGGTGAAGCTTCCGGTCCAGAGGGCTACCCCGATTTCAGTCAAGCATTTCAGGACATTGGAAGCAACTTCGTTGACAACGTGAATCAAGCGGCGACGAAGGGCGTCATGAGTGCTGCTCATGTAAGAGTCCGGTCTCAGATAACGCCTGACTTGAATGTCAACCTTCAAGACGTTGTTGGTCAGATGGATAAAAAGGACGACCAGGGTTCGTCCGAGGCTGGCCCCGGTTTGTTCGGACAGGCAACCCACTGGTTTCTGAAAAACATCGCTCGTCCAGAGGTCGAGTTGAATGTTTTAGGAACAAAACGGATTATTGCACCTTGGGGAAGGCCAGAAAGAGATTATACTGCCGCTTTCTGGATTACTATGGCAGCGGGATTTGGCAGTGTCGCCTACCTTGGTTACAAAGCTATCGGACGTGTGCAGAGAGGTCAGTAATGCCTTCCTTTAAGATTCTCGGACAAACAAATGCTTCTCCTCTTGTTCCACAGAGGCTTGCTGTCCCCCCCGCTGGAGACGATAAGGTTGAATCCGTATTCAAGGGGGCCGTTGACAAGGTTTCCATTGAAAACGCGGATCGCAATATTCACGTCTGGGGAAAAGCTCAGGCTGTTGGTGCTGAAGCTGTTGTGAGGGTGCATTTCTACGACGAGAACGACGCTTTCATGTTCCCGTCAGAAGAGGTGACAATCACAACCATCGACCATACGGTCAGTGTAGCGACGGCTGGTCACAACAAGACGACTGCCCATGTCACATTCATGAACCCTGGCGCGAGATATTACAGGATTTTTGTAGTATCAGCCACGGCTACATTTGATGTCTTTGGAGGTCGCCAGCCATGAGTCACTTCGCTACTGTCCAACTTCGCGGTCTTAGCAAGGGGGCCATCGACCACTTTCTCCGTCAAGCGGGAGTCGGAAGTGGCGGTTCTCCGGCTTCCTCCGGTTCTGTCCTCATGCGTTATGCGGCAAGGGCGGCTGTCCCTGCCGGTGGAACTCGATACCTTGATATTCTGCGGGGTATTCCAACAAGTGTCCTTGGTGACAGTATTACGGCAGCGGGAACCTTGAAGGGAATTGTTATTGGGGTGAATAACGCCGAGAACAATATCACTGGTAATGATTATATCCTTGAGGTTTGTAGCAATCCGGCTGCGCCGGTTGTTTTGCAGAGCTTGTCTTTCCCTAAAGGTCTTAAGCGAAGGACGCAGCGTGGATTTACTGACGCGATCCCTGCCGGTACTGAGCTTTGCGTAAGAATGAGACGGACAAGTGGGTCTGGCGGCAGTGCTTTTAATCGAATCGTTTGCGTCTTGGAGTATGTCTTGCCATGAGCCGAAAGCTTATTATCAAGAGCAATCCAGCGACTTTGGCGAATGTTCTTATTCGCGATCTGGGTTTCGATGTTACATTTGGCGGGGCTTCCCCATTCGTTGAACTTTTGGATACAGAAGAGATCGCAGAAGCTTCAGCGAGCGAAGATCTTAGGACTTTGACGACCGATGACGCTTTTGGAGTGAACTCTTCGACGTTGATTTTGAATAACGGCGTAGACGACATTCCCCAGGGCGATATCGATGCCTTCCTCGCTGGTATTGAAACAGAGCCTTTGCATAACTTCGACGCAAGCGGCCCTCCCCAACTAACCGACGACCAGGACAAGGGTTATTCTTCGGGTTCTCAATGGATTGACAAGTCCCAGGTTCCACCAGATATCTACATGTGCGTTGGTGCTGCGAGTGGTGCCGCTGAATGGCAAGCAATTGGTGGGGGCATGGCCGCATCGGGTAACGAAGAAGCCCTGACCATTGATTTCGCTTTTGGCGATGTTTCTCCAAAGATCGTTGGGATACTGAATCCAGGCGATATTGTCATTAACAGCGAGCTTGACATTATCACGCCATTTAATGATCCAGCGGCCTCTTTAGCCCTGGGGACAATCGCGGTCCCCGGAAGGTTTCTAGGGACAAATGAAAGTCAGCCTGATGTCGGTGGAAACTACGTCAATCAGTCAAACTTCCCAATGACTGTAGCTGAACAGTGTCGCCTGACCATAAGTCCTGGTACTTCTACGCAGGGGATCGGAAGAGTTGTCGTAACAGTAAGAAGGGCTTGACGTTTAAGCCCTATTAATCAATTGAAAATAGGAGTTTTTGGAGATGAGTGTTTACGAGAAACTACGAGGTTTCGTAGGAAACATTTTCCAGTTTGGATTTGATGGCGTCCAAGCCAAGCCGCAAGGCGCTTCGGCTATGGATTTGGTGAACAGCACCGATTCGGGCTTTGCCAACCTGCGTGTTGCGACACCTTTGGTAGACAACGACGCGGTGACAAAGCTTTACGCTGACACCTTGACGAAGCCTCTGATCGTTAAGAGACAGGCTGACACGAGCGCATCATTGCCGAATAACACGGCTGTTCGCGGTTTTGTTGTTGTGACCACAGCCGGTAGCGGCGCAGTTATTGGCGACTTGCTTTTTGACAACGGCCAAAACGACGCCGCGCCTATGACGATTCTTGGCGGTGGACCCCAGGAAGGCAGAACGATTGCGGTCACTGATCCGCTAACAGGTGGAACGATCACCTTTGACGCGGAAAGTCTCTACATTTGGGACAGCGACGGTTCATCATGGGTGAAGATTGGCGACATCGGTTCTGTGACCGGAGCGGAACGGGTCATCGAGGTTCCTTTTGTCTTCGGTGACGAGAACGGTAACGTCGAAAGCACCGCCGACATTCCGGCGAACGCAAAGATAACTCGCACGGTCGTTGATATCACGACTGTTTTCGATGACGGCGACACCACGATTGAACTTGGACGTGCTAGTAGCGCTGCTTTGCTCCAAACGAGTGACGCGAATCGCCCAACTCTTGTTTCGCAGTTCAACTGCAAAGAGGTCATCGCTTGGGGCGGCACCGCTGGCAAGGCCCGCGTGACTCTTGGCGGTGGAACGACCAACAGCACAGGGGCGGGAACGGCTTACTTCTTCTACACGACTCCAAATAGCTAAGAAAACGTTTTCTTGGTTTTTAATCTGGCAGGGGTTTAATAAGCTTCTGCCTTTTTTGCGCGGAGTAGTAAGAATGGGCCAAGTTTATGACAGGCTTGACGGGACAACAAGAAGTCAGTTCTTGATTACTCCCGCAAGCTTTGTCGGTCCTCCCACGACAGACTTCCACCAAAAGGGTGAAGCCCACGTTGACTCTAGCGGGGATTGGTGGTTCTGTATAACTTCAGGGACGCCTGGGACGTGGGTTAAGGGCCTTGACTTGTCAACGGGTGTGAGTGGGAACCCTGCTTTTACTACGATGGCTTGTCGAAACAATAATAACGCCACGGATTTGTGGCTTCGCGGCGCAGACCGTTTGCCAATGAATCAAAGTCCTTTGCGCTTGCCCTTTGACGCAAGGCTTACTCACATATCAGGGACGACGAACGGGAACGAAACTTTTGACTTTGAAGTCTACAAGAACGCTGATGTGAGAGCCGGTGGTATTCCAAGTGACGCCAATAAGATAGCAGAGCTTCAATTCGTAGCCCAACAGGCTGGTGATATCGACTTGACAGGATCTCCGGTTGATTTAGTTCAAGGTGACGAGATCGGCGTCTATATGCGTGGAACGAACGTGAATAGACCTCGGGTTGATCTATTCTTCACGAGGAGATTTCCTTAATGTCATTCATATTCACGACAACTGGCGTTGAAGACACTGTTGTTTTCAACGACCTTGGCGGAAGGTCATTCTCCCACCCAACCACAAGCTTTGACTTGTCGAATGAGTTTGATTCAGAGGAAATTGCGGCGAGTCTTGATATACAGACAGCCCTAGACAACAACTGGATAACGGTTGTTGATAGCAACGGCGAGCCCATATCAAACGTCTTATCTGCAACGTCTGCGATCCCTCTGGCGACGTTGCTTGAGGCTCAGTCTGGAGCTAGTTCAGAAAGACGAGCTTGGTCTCCTGAGCGCATTAGGCAAGCTGTGGAGGCTATCAGTTCGGCGATATCACTTGGCAATAGGATCAGTGTTCTCGACGTTGCCGGTGGTCAATCCGTAAATGGATCGTTCAACGATATAGTTTTTGACGCAGAAGACGAGAAGGAAGGCTTTGTTTTCTCTGCCCCTTCTGTGGCGGTTTCCCCTGTCAATGACGGTCTCTACATCGTAGCGTCTCACATTACGCTCGACCATGTAGCTAATAGCTCCAGAACAAATTGCGATGCGAGACTTTTGCTTGACGGCCAAGAAGTGAGAGGAACTCGCATAGCGATGTATCATCGTTCTTCTTCTCAAGGGCAGCAAACAGGAGGATTTCTTCGCCTTCTTCGCCTGACCGCTGGGCAAATATTGAAATTGCAAGCTCGACGCCGAAGCGGAACGGGAACAATTCAGACAAGCCCTGATGGGACAGGTCTGACTTTATTCGAAGTCGGCAAGGGAGCGAAGGGTGATAAGGGTGACACTGGGGCAGGATCGAACATTATTGTTCTCGACAACGGTGTTGTCATTGGGAACTCGCCTGTTTCCGAAGTCAACTTCAAAGGTGACGTGACGCTTACTCCGGTCGGCCAGGACCGGGTTGATGTGACTGTTGGAGCGACTGTCACGAAGTATTGGAAGAGATCCGAATCTGAGAGTAACAAAACAAGCACAGGTTATGGAACAGCAAAGGTCATTTTTTCTAACAACATGGCCGCTGGAAATTATCAAGTGTCCTGGTGGTATGAAGGAAAAGCCGACGACGACGATGACCGCATTAAAGTCAAAGCTGAAATCGGTGGAACGACGGTCCATGAGGTTGAATACGCGCCCGGAGGCGATGACGGAGCAGGTTGGGGACCGGGAGCCGGTTCTATTCCGTACACTCATGCCGGTGGCGATCTCGAAGTCGAGTTGTTCTATGCCTCGTCCGATGGCAATAGAGTGAGGATTCGCAGGGCTCGAATTATGGTCCAAAAGTCTAACAACGTGGAGTTGTAAACAAATGTCTGCTGAAACAATAATTTACGTTGCAAGCCGCGAGTTCGACCAAGGTGTTGCTCTTGACGCTTTGGATAAAACAATTCGTGATTTGAAGCTGGGGGCGAATTATGACGGCTCTCGCTATGAAGAGGGCTCTGACCTAGTTTACCTAGACTTTTTAGCCGAAGTAGGGGAGATAGATCGCGGCAAAATTGACGCTTCGACCGTTCTTCCCGTTCATGACTTCCAGACCGACGCCACCTTAGACCCAGGCGCGACACCGACACACGGCGACCGATACATCTTGTCTGATACGACAAGCCTTCATGCAAACTTTGGGGCCATTCCAGGGGTTGACGACTGGGACATCGTTCAATACAACGCGGTGGCCGGTGAGTTTGAGATCGTCTTTAATGCCTCCGCTGAAGACTCGGGCCTTGTTCAAAATCATGACGACCACTGGTTCTACACGTTCAACAGTGTTCAATGGATTCCCGGCAACGCTTCCGGTGTTATCGCTGCTCATGATGGTCAAGCACTTCCACAGGGCGCAAAGCTCGTCACGATTGACCATACCGAGGGGGCATTGCCCGTCATTGGCGGGAAGACTAAAGACAAAAGTATCCTTCTCTTTAGTTGTGACTTAACGAAGCGCTGGACGTGGTATCTGGACGCTGTGGCCGCGACTAGTGAAGTCCCCTCTGGAGTTATTGACGGCTCTAATAAGGACTTTTCTTTGGCGCTGGACTCGGACGCTGATTCGGTCCTTCTAGATATTTACGGTCAAATAACGGACGTTTTTGCTTTGAAGCCTCACCCATGTCAAATGGACGACGGCGAATGGGGACCACAGGGAGGTTATCTCCCTGTGGTCGTCTCTGATGGCGTTCCTTTGAAGCAAGCCCGTCCTCATAGAGATCCTGCCGACGAGCTTGCAAACAAAGGCCGAGGCTGGTATTGGAATCGTGCTGCCAAAACGATTCATCTTAAAGACGCTCCAACAACGTCTTTGACCATAGACTACTGGTATGTTCCCAAAAATGCCCAGGGCTACATAATGCGCCTTGTCAAGCCACCCGAAGGCAAGAAGTGGACCATAGACTACGTTGAAACACAATTCGGCGAAGACTTCGACTATAACGACACAATCATCTTTGGCGCTCACCCAATGGACAAACCTTGGTTTCCTCTCAAACCAGAGCTTCACTACACGTCCATGGACGAGATTGACGACTACTCGATTCGATCAGTCCCAGACATTCAACCTGCGGGGGCGAATAGTGACCCTAATAATACGCGGGGCACGACGGTCGCTAAACAGCTTCGTTTTTGGGAATACATCGAAGAATTGAGTGTGGACAACACAACAGTTGACTTGACTCCATACGCTCATTTGGGGCTTGGTCACGAACTTATCGAGCTGTCTGCACGTCTCGAAGAAGGTATCGACTTCGGAGGATCTCGGGCGACCGTTACGATCCGAATTTTGGAGTCTGACGCCTAAGAATTGAGTAACTATGAGGCCAAAGCGCGGTCAGATTTTTCTATGGAGCGGGAACAATCCCTTGTCATGGGGCATACAGCGCTTCACAAAATCGCCATGGTCTCATTGCGGCTGGTTTCTAAGCGAAGACAAGATACTCGATAGCGACTGGGGTTTGTCAAAGAAGACATGGGGCGTTCAGATTAGGGACGCCAAGCCTTACTTGAAACACCTGGGGAATAACGACCGATTAAGGATCGCGGATCTCCCTATGAGCCCGGAAGATATCGAGGAAGCTCTTCAGAAGGCAATTAGTTATGTCGGTAAGGCCGGTTATGATTACAAGCTTATCTTTTCGCTTGCGATGCATATCATTCGAGGTCGCCGTTGCCATGACGATGTGAGAGATTGGAAAGACGCTTTCGTTTGCTCTGAAATCATTGCAAAGCCGTGTTTTGAAGCGTCTGGTTTTCGATTCATAGATAGTTGCTACGACATTGACTCGACGACTCCTCATGACGTTTTTGAGAAGTCTGTATTGCTTTAGAAAACGCTTTCCAACGGAGTGACTGGTGCAACACATTCTTCATAACAGACGCTTCCTTGCCCCTCCTGCGCTCTACGAGCCCAAGCCTCAACATGCTGTGGATCTAAAGCCTGTGCCTAAGCTTGTCCTTCCAAAGCTTTCGGTGAACGATCCCATCCCAGCGTTGATAAGCGTTGCTCTCATTGGAGGTCTTCTCTGGTGGTGGTCGAAACAATGACTCCAAGTGATGTCAAAGAAACTCGGGAGAGTCTTGATATGACCCAGCGCGAGATGGCGTCCATTATGGGCGTATCGTGCGCCCTGGTCGCCCGATGGGAGACAGGGAGCCTAGTTGTCTCTAAATCCCACGAGCGCCTTGTTGAGTGCCTCAGAGAGTCCCCTGGCGAAAGAAAAGAGTCGGACGCTTGGAGAAAACTCATTTCTGATGGAAGATCTAAAGACGCTTTTCTCTTCTTGTGCCTCGGACGTTCTCCGAAAACTCTAGAGAAAATATGAGAAACAATGGATTACCACTACTACGCCAACGAAGATTCAAAGCAAGCTCCCATTCCCATTCCTGTCGCTCTTCCCGTAGCCGACGTTGACGAGCTAAAGATAGAGCTTGCCAACAAATATCACATGAATCGTGCGATGATATTCTTCGCAGCATTGCTTGTCGCCTTCTGGCCCTACGAATACTCAAAGATTTGGCTCGTTGCGTTTCTCATGATTAACAATCTTGCTTGTTACTGCATCGAAAGATATGTAAGCGATTGGGAGCAGAAAAAGTTAAAACTGTGGCGAGCTGATATGATTGCTCGCGCTATAATGGAGCACAAAAACCACGGAGACTGTCATGAGCCCCAAGACTCTCAGCCCAAGTCTTGAGCGTTCGCTTAGAGCGGGCGTTTATTCACTCGGAACTGCCTTCCTTCTGCAAACAGCCTACAAGCGCTTTAATTTCAACCCGCCCAAAGCCCTCTTCTGGTTTGCTACCGGATTGGTCGCAAACCAATTCCTTGAATGGCGACATGAGATGCAAGGGACCATGATCCAGGGAGGGCTTGCCGACAAAGCTGGTAAAAGACCTGGAGATTTTGATCCCGTCGCGCTCGATATGGGAATCAGGTTCGAGATGGAACACACCGACGACCCCCGCATCGCTCGGGAGATCGCCATGGACCATCTGACCGAACACCCTACTTACTATGACGCTCTCTGTGAGATGGAGCGTCGTCTAAAGAGCATGTGCACGGAACGCCATCATTACAATTGATGCTTTTCTCGTCTTGACTCCATCGTGACCACTTTGCTAACGTGGTAAGCGACAAGGAGAACAAAATGAATGAAAAATGCGTCTGCAAAATATGCGACCCACTGAATAATCCAGCCATCGACGCTTGCGACATCGGTATTGTTGAGAGTGTTAAATCGAATGGTTGGATGATGATGAACATCCTCCCCAGAGCTGAAGAACCTGAAGACGATGACATGATACCGTGGTCTTTCACTGTCGGTATCTGGCACACATGGAAACAGCCCGACATCATTGTATTTGGCGGTGTTGAAACGGCAAAGAATCTAGCTCAAGCTTACGTTCAAGAGATTTTACTTGGGCGCAAGTGGGAAGCCGGATACCAGAGGGAGGGATTGATACAGCCGCCATACGGTGCCCATCTAATCCATTTGGGCGGTCTCAACATGCATATGGACGAAGCGTTTATTCAGTTCAAGATCGGAATGATCGATGAGGAGATCGTAAAGGGCAAATTCAAGTATTATGAAGACTACATGGGGACCGCGAACGGCTTCTATCGAGATCCATATCCAGTCTTTCAGCTTGTTTGGCCTGACGACGAAAAGCGTTTTCCCTGGGACGATGGCTTTGACTGCCCATGGGAACAGCCTGTCTTGTGTAACGAGCCCGTTATCTCAGATAAATCACGAACCAAAGAATGAAGAGCCTGAGAATGGTCTTGCCAAAAAACAAGAGGGGCTCTCTTCTTGGCGGATACAAGGTGTTCAACCTGCGCTTTAATTGCACCAGGGAGTATCTTGGATTCGCCGCGTTTTACCGAGAACAACACGGATTTGGTGATATGACTATCGCTGAAATAGAAGCGGCTGAGAGCGCTTTTAGCAAATCCCTCGTCAACATACTAACCAACACCTATGACGGTGAAGTCTCCGAAGGCATGTATTCCATGACTCTCACAAGAGAGTCTCTCTTCCGCTTCGGAAAGATACACGAAATCGTCAATCACCACCCCAAAAAGCTCGCCGTTATGAGATCAGAAGGCATTATTCGCGCTTCTTTCAGCGCTCGCGGCCTTCAAAAAGACTCCATATTTTCTCTCTGTAAAGCCATGAGGCCCAGGGGGGAGCGGCTCATATACAAAGAGCCTGTCGTTAAGGAAGTCAATAAGAGCGTGACCGATCTAATAAGGTCTTTGATGCCTTTTGACGTTCACATGAACAGGAGTTTTTTGTTCCATATGATTCGACTTAAACTCTATGAGATGGAGAAATCAAATGAGCTTTGAAACGCTCTCTGAATTGTTTAAGAAGCTGAAAGAGGAGTCTCTCAATTACCTCCCCGAAGGCTTCATTGAAGTTCACGAGAACCTGGAGAGCGCCGAAATCACACTTTCGATAGGCGATTCAAGCTACACATTCAACAAAGACCTTGAGTGCTCCGACACAGGGACTATGCTTGGAATGTTCAAGAAGTGGTCGGTCATAAGACTGGAAGATCAAGAACCCCTCGACTTAAGCGAGGAAGAGCAGGAAGAATTTATCACAAGGGCCGACACGAATGTCGATCCTTTCCAAGAAAAGCAATGGTGGCAAAAGGGTGAGCCAAGCCCAGATTGGAAAAGAGAAGATGAGCATGATGATGAAGAATTTGTCTAACACGAACCAAATGAATCCGAATCAACTCCAAAGGAGGAATGAGCGCACCGACCTTCCTCGTCAAAAAACGATTGAAAGGCGAAATGACTCAAGAGAGAGGAATCCTGCGGTCACGGTAGTCAATGTTGGCGACGGCGACAAAGAGTTTGTTGTTCACTCAACACACTACAACAAGGGCTCGATTGAGGTCATAGACTTTATCAACGACCAATGTGACCAAGGGCTTTGTTGGAATCTTGGAACAGCTATCAAGCACTTGTCCAGAAGTCCTCACAAGGGCCAGGAGGCTATGGATCTAGAAAAGGCCCTCTTCTATATCCAGCACAAGCACTCAAGGGTCACTAGCCCCAAAGAGACTATCGCGATACTCGAAAAGTTGGTCTCTGGTCTCAAAAATAAACATTCTTTGAACCATTAACACACATAAATAAAAAGACTTAAGATTAAAGCGGGAATTATTCCCGCTTTCTTTTTTGGCACAGCGACTATACTTTTGGTATAAAAATCTCACGGAGATTAGGATTATCAATGGCAAGCAAAAACAGATATCAAGATCCGCACTGGATTTACCACCCTCGAAGTGGGTCAAGGATCATTGCTCAAAGATTTCACGAGGCAATATGCGTCGTTCGATATGGGAATGGAAGCCAGCACGTTGTCGGAGGCGTAAAGCTCTCTTATCGGTCAGCGGAGGCGAAGCGCCTATGGAGAGATAACGCCCGAAGACTGTCAGAGCAACTTGTCAACGCTTACGGCGGTATTTCCTGGGATAATCAAGGGGAGATTTCCATTGTCGTCCCGTTCGAGTCTGCGATCTATGTTTCCAGGCTCTTTGAAGCCGTAAGCGGCGGTCTTATATCAAATAACGACCGTGTTCCAGTCATGAAGCCTATTGTTGATGGCGGCATGATTGGTAGGAACGCTTTGTCCCTTTTCTCCCTCGATATGATCGGTCTCGCTCAAAGAGAAGATCATTTGCTCATGTTCTATGAAAAGAATCGCTGTGAATCCCTCCCGCTTGTTGTCAAGAGAAAGCTAGGGCATGGCAAAGACCTAATCAGCTTCATTGAGTGGTCTAACAAGCCCGTTGCTATCAGCTCCCAGATTATCCCGGCGAATTGGTCCATGATAGTCGCAAGCGGTCTAGCGAGGATCTCTGAGACTGAGCGTGGAGAGGAAAACGTTTTCCATGGCTAAGTCTAAAAAGAAGAAGTTCACTGATAACGCGGATAAGTCGTGTAAAGAGACAGTTTACATAACGCCGGTTAAGTATTTGAAGCCCGTGCGTATTTACTTCGGCGGATCTATTCCGTTCGATGTGGCAACAGAACCAAGTAATCCCTCAAAGGCCCTCGGTTTTTGGACCAAGAAGCACAACTCTCTAAAACGCTCATGGCCGGACGAAGGCTTTGTCAACCCTCCTTATGGAAGAGTCATGAGGAAGTGGACTCGGAAGATAAGAGAGTCTAGCGAGCAGGGCAAGACATACATCGCTCTCCTGCCGTGCGGGGCTCGCTTCAGTACCAAGTATTGGCAAGCCGATATTCTTCAGCCTTGCCTCAATTCAATATGCTTAGTCAATAAAAGGATTCCATTCGAGAGACCTGACGGAACAGTGGCCGATTCAAATCCATATGATTCTGCCTTCTACGGGTTCAATGTGGACCCCGATTTCTTCGCCGAGTGCTTTGAGCGCTATGGCAAAACAACAACAGTTAGCTTTTAAGGAGCCGACAAATGCCTTACTCCCTCCATAAAGTTCTAGATTCAACAAAGAATGAGATGGCTCTATGTCTCATGAAAGTCTTGTCACAGAGCGGTTACGCTTTGGATTCAGAAACAAGAACTGAGTGCGAATGTGCCCTCATTCAATATCTTGTCGAGCGAAATAAAGCCTTCGCCGCTGGCATGATGTCCGGCTTTTCAGCAAGAAGCGCTCAAGCCGAAGGTCGTATGCATCGAATGAACCAGCGGCACCAGGAAGAATCTAATCCTTCCGAAAGTCTACTTGACGAAGCTCGTGATATCTACGAGACCCTCAACAAGAAAAGGGACGATGTTGTCAAAGGTCTTACTCCCAAAGAGAAAGACCTCGCCGAGAAGATCGCGCCAGGGTCCACCGTCGTAATCGGTATCAATGACCTGACACAAGCTCAATACATAGCTATTGATACTCTAATCGAATCAAAGGGGGGCTCTGACAAAGAATGGAGTCGAGACAAGCTTCAGCCGGAACGTTTCTTCGTGCATTACATTGAAGACAAGGCTTGCGCCGACCCTCAATGGGGCTGTGGCGAAGAAGATCACAAGCCGAAATGCGCGTTCATGATTGACTTGGGCCAAAGGAATGTCGCATGGGTCGGCGAAGAGTGCGCCAAGACGACTGTGCCCTGGCAAGACATCGAGAAGATCGTTTTCCCTGCCCAGTAGAACTTCACTCTCATGACAAGGAGAGAGATCTGATGCCGATTTACAATTTAATCAACCCCAGTGACGCATACACATTCATAGCTCCAAGCGATGAAGCCGCCGCTGTATCAGTCCTATTCCTGAGTCATGGGGCCTATGGGGCGGAAAGCACTGAAAGCGACTTTGCCAGCCCCATCTTTTCATTCTCTGGAGAAGAATACGCGGAACAGTGGTTCAAAGAAAACTTTGGACACGGATTGTCCGAGTCTCTTGATAAGCACCTTGAAATTATGCCAGAGGTGCTTGAATCCTTTCTCATAGCAAGCAAGGCCGAACGGGAAACCATTGACCTTGCTTGCTCAATGGTTAGCAACGAGCAAGCAAGGGAGCTAAGGCTCAAATTCCATGACAATAAAAGAAGCTCAACAAACAACATCGGCAAAGTAGCTTGGAATAAAGCAGAAAGACTGAGGTGGAGCAATGCCAACAAAAAGGGCGGGTAAAAAAGCTTACATAGGACTGTGCGACGGCTGCTCAAAAGTCTGCGCTGTTACTTCAATACTCCCTGATCTAAAAAAGGACAACGCAAACTTTGTGAGATCAATGGTCAGGCAGGGTCTTGAGGTGAATATCGTAACCCTGGAAGAGACTCGCGACATTGAATGGTGTGATTGTCGAAAAAAGGCGAAAGCCCAGGGCACTCTCTTTGAAGGTGTTGAGGTGAAGAAACCCGAAGAAATGCATATCTTCGTTTTCGTTCAGACGTGGGAGGTCGGCGTCCTGGCCCGTAATCACGAGGAGGCTGAGAAAGCTTTGTCTGAAGGTTTTCTTTTTACAGAGGACCGCGATTGCATGGGGCGTCACGAGAAGAACTTTAGTGACGACTACTGTGTTTTCAAACTGAATGAGAAGCCAGAGGTTGAAGGTCTCTACACGACCGATGGGGAATATCACGAGGGAGATAAAGAAATCAATGCCCTCTTGGAAGGAGCCATCAATGGCGACGGTTTATCACAAATTAAGTAGTAGTGGATTGATAGCCAGTGGTAATAGTCAAGTTTCCCTTGAGAACATAAGAGAGATGCTTGATATCAAGGTCACCGCACGGAGCGATCTTATTAGTTGCCACGAGTTCTTTGAGATTATTGAAAAGCTAACCAAAATCGCTGTCAGCGAGAACCTTCACCTTAAAAGACGACTCGCCCAGGAGGCGCAACTAAGAAGAGATCTTGAGGAAAAGCTCCGATCTCGTCATTAATAAATCCTTGAACACTCAACAACCTGGAGACAAAAGAATGGTTGATTTCAAAATAGACCTGGAAGACCTTGGGATAAAGGAAGTCCTGGCTGAAAAAATACTCGCTCAGTTAAGCGATGAGAGCAGAGAAGATATCGTCGCTAAAGCGGTCGAGTTCATTATCAAACCGGACAAGAAAAGCTATCGGTATGGCAATGGATCACCCATTGAGGACTCATTCTTTCGCGCCGTCGAGGAAGTCTTGAAGGAAATCGTTCAAGACAAAGTATCCAAGGACGAAACCATCAGGGAGAAGCTGGAGGAGCTTGTCACAGAAGGATTTGCCAAAGCTTTAGACGGCGATCCAGACACAGAAAACTCTCGGGAAAATCTCGTTGAGAAAATCGGAAAGTGTCTCTTTCAGAATCTCTTCAAGACTAATAATTACTAAAACACCTGGATAGGCAAAGCCTGGAGGCTTTACATCGTGACTGAAGAAACAATAAAGAGGGAATTTAGCGAGGAAGAAATATTAGAGGCTATTGTCCCCTTCCTCCCGCTCCACATTCTCGAAGGGTCTGAACACCTACACATCTTCAAGGGCGAATACGGCTGGGCTGCTTGTAAAGGACTCGAAAAGCTACTTGGTCCCTTATGGGCTAAAAAGGCTCAACTAACAATCAAGAGAATGAAAAGTAGATAAACAATGGTTAAGAAAGTGAATCTCAGAGAGGTCGCTATCCAAATGGCTGGCCGAGACAATGGTGTCAACTACAAACAGCTTGCCAATGAGTGCGGGATAACAATGAGGAGAGCGCTAAACGTCATCTCCTCTCTCGTCCATGACGACCTATTACTTGTCTCGTCAAGGGTTAAGGGTTCATTCCGACGACCAATGACTGTTTACAGGCTAAACAAAGACAAGCTTTTTAGAAACCACCTCGCCGACTCTCTTGAGTCGCTAGCCAAAGCGCTGAGATTACTCAGCTAGGAGGGGCGATTCCTTCATGGGAAATAACTCAACAATCGAATGGACAACACACACATTCAATGCCTGGAGAGGATGCGAGAAAGTCTCCCCTGGCTGCGAACATTGTTACGCCGAACAACTCTCCAAGAGGAATCCAAAGGCGCTCGGCGAGTGGGGCAAGGGAGCGAATCGAGTCATTGGAGTAGAATCCTATTGGAAGCAGCCTCTCCTATGGGACAGGAAAGCCCGCCAAGCTGGCGTCAAAGAAAACGTTTTCTGCGCTTCGTTGTCAGATGTATTCGAGGATAGACCTGACTTGGTTGAAAGCAGGGTCCGTCTTTTCAATCTTATTCAAAAGACGGAAAACCTGAACTGGCTCTTGTTGACCAAGCGGCCACAGAACATACCCTCAATGATAAACGAGATTGCAGAGCGCGATCTCGTTTCAAAGACTGACAATGACTTCAATCGTGAGAACGGAGATGGGATAATGCTTGCTAGGCGTTGGAAGGACGGGTTCTTTCCTAAGAACGTCTGGCTTGGGACTTCCGTGGAAGACCAGAAGCGAGCCGAAGAGAGGATACCTCTACTTCTCAAGGTCAAAGCTAAAGTCCATTTCGTCTCATGCGAGCCCTTGCTTGGTCCCGTTGATATGAGGGCGTGGCTTAGATCAAAGATCATCCGCCCTGGTTGGGCTGATGGCAAGTCAATGATGAAGTCACACATGACTCGGAAAATATCGTGGGTCATTATCGGCGGCGAATCCGGTGGCAAGGCTCGTCCTATGCACCCCGACTGGTTGACTTCTCTCATAGATCAAGCGAAAGACGCTGGTGCAGCCGTCTTCTTTAAGCAATGGGGCCAGTGGGTGCCCCGTGGCGGATATGGATCGGGCGTCGATTCTACACGCAATGACATTCCAATGAAGCGTATCACCAACACTGGTGATAACGGTCAGGTTCTCGGTTCAACTGGAGACAACCAAGTTTGGATGCAGCGAGTGAACAAGAAGACGGCTGGTCGAATGATCGAGAATAAGACTTACAGTAAATTCCCTGTTTAGAAAGGCGAAATCATGGCTAAGGAAAAAGACGACGAACCCAAAATATTGACCCCTGGACAAATAATCAAACGGTCTGCCTGTGACGTTCAAAAGGTATGTGGATTCTTGCATGATCAATTCTTGGATTGGCAAAAGAATCTCTACGCCGAAAAAATGGAAGATCTGAAGGGTAACTGGACGGTCAATATCAAAGAAGCCGACCCAGTAGTCATGAATCTTCTACGCCAAAAGAAATCGCTCAACAAGGGATTCAACATGTTCATCGGCAATTTCACTGGTTGGAAAGACTGGAATCTGAGTATCAAATCAAGCAACGAAATCGAATTGATTATCAACGTTGCCCCCATATTGGCTAAAGAAAGGGGAGCTGATTCCTAAGACCGCTAACATTTAGCCAATATCCTCGGCACAACCGCCCTTTGAAAATCACAAACGAAGAACTAAAGGAAAATCAATCATGACCGGACTATGGAGCAATAACCCTGAAACACCGGAAGGGAAGTATCCAATACTACTAAGGCGAGATGGATCGCCTGTGTTGGTCCCTTACTTCCCTATCCTCCTTCACGACCCTTGCGCTTCGGCTGCTCTTCGAGCTTACGCCGACAAAGCAGCCGAATTAGGAATGGACCCTGTATTCGTCTCAGACATTCGCATTAAGGCTGGGGAGTCTCTTATTCTTGCCAAAAAGGCGAAAAGCAATCCAAAACCGCCAGACCCCGACGCGCCACGTCACCGAGTTGATGACCCCGCAATTCTGGCCTGGGCAAGATCGCTGAAAACAACCGCCCTTTGAAACAACGAACAAATGAAATGACAAGGAGAAAAGACAATGAAGCTTTACGTCGCGTCGAGTTGGCGCAATCCCAAACAGCCTAAGATCGTTGAGAAACTCAGAAAGTGCGGTCATGAAGTCTATGACTTCCGAAACCCAGAAGAGGGCAACAGCGGCTTCTCATGGAAGTCTATTGACGAAGGATGGCAAAACTGGACCCCAGCGAAATACATCGACATCGTTCTCAATAATGATCTGGCTATTAAGGGTTTTTCTCTAGACTTCGACGCGATGCAATGGGCCGACGCTTGCGTCATGGTCCTTCCTTGCGGTCGCTCGGCAAGCATTGAAGCGGGTTGGTTCGTTGGCGCAGGAAAGCCTCTCTTTATCCTTCTCGACGAAGAGAGCGAGCCAGAACTCATGTTCGCCATGTCCCACCTGAATGATAAAGGTGTTGGAGGGCTCTACGCCGACTTCTATGATCTTTTGCAAGTCATAAACATGGACGATCCTAAACTTGGATACGACCGCTTCTGTTTTGCAGAGGATTACGGAGATCCTTTCAGGGGGAATGAAAGAACGAGAGAAGACGCCATGGAAGAGGCAAGGGATTGGATCGACCCTCAACCTGGGGAGGGATTTACCACGGGCAAAGTTATCCCGAAGCTTCTAAGCGACTACGTTTGCCCAGATAGAATCCTTGAGAACGCCTGTGAAGACGCCTTCGACGACGTTGGAGAAGTTGTCGAAGAATGGAATAATCACGAACTTCCCGAAGCGGCCAAGGAGGATTTCAAGAAACTCCTCAACGTATGGGCTCATAAACACAGACTTCACCCCCAATTCTGGGGCGTCGGAGATACTGAAGAGCACGTAGAAGGCGAAGACGACGAGGGCAACGACTGATGCCATTCGACCGCACATGCCCTGGATGCGATAAAGAATTTGTTACCCCTTTTAGGCCCCAGCGCTTTTGCTCGAAAGAGTGCGCTGGAGCCCATCGAGGCTCAATCAAACCATGCCAGGGGTGCGGTCATGATTTTCGATGCACTCGAAAAGATAGTTTCTTTTGCTCAGTGTCTTGTCGCCGGAAAAACACAAAACCAAAGAGACGGACATGCGCGGCCAATGATTGCAAAAACCGCTTTGGCTATGCCAGGAATCCGCAAAAACGTTACTGCTCTGACAATTGCAGTGCCAGGGCTCGATATGAAAAGAAGCCCCTCAATGCTTGTCGCTATTGCAAGACTATCGTAGCGAGGCGATCCAGTCATGGAGTCGCCCCTTCTGTCTGCGACGGATGCGCTGAATTGCACCACAGGGTCATAAGCCGTCAATGGCGCGACAAAAACCCTGTTAAATGGAAGCAAATCAAAGCGCGATTCGCCGCGAAAATGGACTCATTCAAATACCATGAAAGGCTCGGGATACAGGCGAACAAGGATCTCATTGATAGATACGCACTTTTCAAAGAGGCTTCCAAGAATGTCAAGTGGAAAAAGAAGTTCTGGCTAGACATGTTCGATTATGTCCACCACGCCTACTTGAACATAAGGGTCCAGAAGCATAAGGCCGTATACTGCTTTGAAGAATGGTCTCGCGTCAAATACACTCTCAAAAAGACCAAGAAGAGTAACCAGGAGCGCCAGTGGGAACGCTGGAAATCGAAAGTGTTCAATCTAAGAATAGCCGAACGTCAAGAGGACGAACATGGCAGGGTCTTTGTCAGTCTCGACTTAGAACTTGCGAAGTTTGTTTCAAACATGATTTTAGAGGATATATTGTGATTTCATTTACTGTTTTGCGAGACCCGACGAACGGTGTTATTGCAGTAAAAGGCGTTATCGAGTCGGTCATAAAAAAAGAAGGTCGATTGGAAGTCATCGGATACTTTGAAGCCAGTCTATACCCGACAGGGTCAATGGATTACAAGACCGCCAAAGAGTCAATAGAAAGGCTGTCTGAAGTTACAAAGGATTTCTTCAACGAGACGTTTCATCAAACCGCAGGGGAAGGAATTTACCGATCATTGAAGACGAATCTTTTCATTCAAGGAATGTGGAAAGAGGTCTATCAACCAAACTTCGTTGCGCTCATTACCGAAGTGGAAGTATCAGAGCCCAAATACTACGGGCTTGGTATCGAAGCGAAAGCCGTCGAAGAGTTCTCGGAAATCTTTCTTGAAGATCGAGAGAGCACTCTCCTAGCGATCTATTGCAGCGGCAAAGACAAGGAATCCTTGTGGGATTCCAAGGGTTATAAAAAACATCCGAATGGTGGATTCTTCTACCATTGCTGCGACTATGCCCTGGGATACTCCTGCACTCGAAAGGCTACGACATAATGGATAGCTTGATAAGAGACCGAGAGAGAAAACGTTTTCTAGATCCTGAAGATTGCATTTTGTGTGACTCGCTCCAAGAGTCACTGCCGGATCATGGGCGCGGCTCTCTCGCTTATAAATTTCGCCACAGGCTCAAAGAAGCCTTTGAGAAGTCTGATTATCCAGACGAGGAATGGACTGAGGAGAATCTACTAGAGAGAGCCGAGAGAGTCGCTTATTCCGTTTTATCCGGCCTTGTCGGACGCGAGGCGGCTGAAGGTAAGATTCTTGTCGGCAAGAAATACTCCGAGTGGTTAAAGGGGGAGCGATATTTAGTAATCAGCGCAAGCGCTAAGATAGAACTAGACAGCCTTTCAGAAGATAAGTATTGCTTCCCTGTCACCGAAGTTTTCAAAGTTTTTATCAAACATATTCAATTTGATTTAGGTCCGACTGATTCTACTGGATCAACACAAACCTTCAATCTATCTGTCGGATCGACGTGTTCAAACGTCCTAGTCACCAATAACTTCGCCGATTCCACTGACCCCTCCATGACTTTTGTTACCGAAGGAGACACAGACCGGCCATTACTCTCCGATCTTGAAGAGCACATGGCTGTCATGACGATCAAGGCCAATGAGATCGCTGACGAGTTCAAGAGACTTTCTGCATACCGTGAAACCCTCGATGATCTCATGCGCCAAAAACAGAAAACGCTCCCTTGCGACGGAAAAATAAAAGGGCCGCAACTTCGCGTCACCAGAAGGCCCATGAGATACAGGAAGTTAAGGTGAACAAATGTTAATCGAGAATATTCACAAATCAGATATTGAGAAAGCCCGCAAATTACTGGGAATGAATCACGAACAATTCGGGCTGCTATTCGGGGCAAATAAGGATCTAGTCATGATGTGGGAGCGTGGATACAGATTGCCTAACAAGGTATCTTGCGCCGTCATTGTAGCCTTCCTAATTGCCCTGAAGAACAAGCCTTTGCAGGTTTTTGAAACACAGAAGATAACAGACTGTCTCAAGTCAAAAGGTCGCTTGCCAGCCGTTCGCAAAACATTCTCTACAGTCAAAGGAATATCACGGCAATCTTTTTAATTTTGACAAGATTAAACCATTGTACTGTGACTATCGTTTCAAGTAAGATAAGACAATGCTCAATGACAAGGAGGAGCAACAATGTCCAATTGGAAGAAATACGGCTACGCCGTAGTAAAAGGTGCGCTGAGAGCTATACCAGTAGCCGGTCACGTCATAGAGGAAGTTTTGAACGTCGCGGAGAAAGACGACGCGATCACAATAGGGATCGAAAACGCCCTAGTTCAAAGCCTCCCTCCCCCAACTATCGAGATAGGAATCGAGGCGAGCTGGAATCCTGAAACTTCGTCAGAAGCTCTCGAAGTCGTCGGAAGTTCAATGTTCGAAGTCTTGGATAACAGCAAGAAGGAACAATACGAAGTTCTGCTCAAGACGATCTACACAGAAGACGACATCGAAACCAAGATCCTGAAAAGCCGGGAAATGATTCTCCAGCTCGTCACCGACCTAACAGGGTCCATAGGCTTCGAGAAAGCCGTCTCTATGGCCCTCAAGATAGAATCCGCTGACAAACCCGCATCTAGCATGAAAGATCTCGTAGGCAAGCTCATAGACGGTCGATTTCAAGTGATCGAGGAAATCGGTCGCGGCGGATTCGGCGTCGTCTACGAAGCTATTGACCGGACCTTCGACTCAAAGTGCGCTATCAAGATCCTTAAGATCGCCAATGTAGAACATATCCAACGGTTTCGTCGCGAAGCAAGAATGTCCTTCATGTTGGGTAAGGAGACAGGGATCGTCCGGGCCTATCACAAGGGTCGAATCGGCGAAGGGGCCTACCTCGCCATGGATCTTATCGAAAACGCTGAACCCCTCGACCTGCGAAGCGGGACACTTCGGCAACGCCTCCAGCGCTATGTTGAAGCTTGCAAGATCATCGCCAGGGTCCACCAGCGGAATATCATTCACCGCGATCTCAAACCCGGCAACTTCCTCCAAGACAAGAACGGGAAGGTTCACCTATCAGACTTCGGACTCGCAAAGACTATTGGCGGTAACAGTGACCTATCGGACGAGGAATACGCGCTGTCCATGAGCGGCATGGGGGGCATGAGAGGAACGCCCGCCTACATGTCTCCAGAACAATTCCAAAACTTCAACCGAGTCTGCAAGAAAACCGACGTTTACGCCATGGGTATCATGCTCTACGAAGTCCTGGTTGGTAAAAGACCGTTCAAGGGAAATGATCCAACCGCTATCATTCGTCAACAAATGGCCGTTGAGCTTGGTCAAAAGAAGCTACCAAACCCTTCGATCCAAGAGCTTGACTGTCCAGAGATACTCTCAAACCTGTGCCTCTCTTCGTTCGCAATCAAGAAAGAAGATCGCCTCAAAACAGCAGATATGATTGTCGAAGCAATTTCAACATTCCTTGGACTCAAAACAATCAACTTCATGACTCCGCAACTGAAAATACAGGAAAACAAACTAATCGACGCCCCGTCAATGTCTGGTAACAATCCTTTCATGCCGGAAGTTTCTTTAAGCTCTCCACACGTCGAGCTTAAAGAAAGTGACTTAATGGAGAGCAACGGGAAAACGTTTTCCGTAGAAGGCGTCATGCCAACTAGGGAAATGGCTTTTCACAATCAAGAAACGCTTCAATCACGCTCGATGCCGTCTCGTCAAGGCAGTGGACTGCCAAGCCCCATACTTGGCCCGCCACGCACTACTGGTATGCCAAAACTAGGACGGAGTTACGTTCCCCAGAGAACAAGAGGTGGGCCTATACTGAGACCTTATCCCGTTTGGCACAGAAGGGCCGTTTATCTGCTAGGGACAAACGAAAATCAATGGTTCAGAGAGAGATCAAACGAGACGCAAATATGCAATTTAGATCATGCCGGTGTCTTGTCTATTTTTGACGTAAGCATAATCAGAGGGATTAAAATAAAAGTTGAAGACACAGGTGAAGATGTCGATCTTGTCAGAAAATGGTTCGATTCATGCGTCTTTGAATTGAATATACAAAATGATCGAGCTTGTATGTTCAACTCACTATCAGCCAAGAGGTCGAGCGACTTCGAGCTTGAATACGACTGCGGTGAATTAAAAGTGGGAGCTGGCATGTCATTCTCATTTACTGCGCGGGCCGACGACACAGCCCGGACATACTGGTCAAAAAAACACAACAATGGTGAGCGAGATGTCTTAACCGAACATCAAAACCCTCGCAAAGTCACCGTAAACCTTGATGTCTTAAGAGCCGAGGATATTTCGTGAACACGTTGAGCGGCGTTGCGCCGCTCGTAACGCTTCGACAGCACTCGCTGCGCTCGCTCGTCGGTCCAGAGAGTCGTCGAACCCACCGCACCGCTCGCTAGCTCGCGTCACTGCGCGTTAGCCGATCACTGCACCAGCCCTTTAGGGGATAACTCCCCCTCCTGTCCAGAGCTGGTCTAAGCAAGAAGGAAGGAAACAAGTCATGAAACGATTGCAAGCAGGACAAATGGACGTTGGATCGCTGTCCGACCGCGAGTTCAAAATGGGGCAACAACACCCACGAGAGACAAAAAAAATAAGAGGAGGATCATTCTGGGAAGCGACTTCATGCACAACCAAGTGTTCTTGGTCCCTACGCGACGACGAAGAACTTTTCGAGCTTGTCTTTAAGTCAGATGTAAGAGAAGTCATTATAGCCGCCGTCGTAGCTTCAAAGAGACTTGTAAGAGTTTCCGACAGAGAGCGAATAGGACGCGAGATTTTCTTCCCAGAAGATGGTGATATTTTTATTCGTTATCACTCTGGCATCAATAACTCTCGCTCAACTTGTAGCGCCAGAGTTCATTTCATTCTAAGACAGGGCTACCCAGACCCAGCCAATTGTGGGATTGGATAAAATCATGAACAAAGAAGAATTAGAAGCCAGAAGCAGAGCCTTCAGAGAAGAGATGGCTGACATTGAGAAGGCAAAAGGGCCTGATTACGCCGATTGGTTCCAAAACTGCTTTCTCTATGAAAGGCTTACTGGCAAAGGGAAAATGGAAATAACGGATCTGTCCATGGATGGCGCTCTCAAAGTGGATTCGCCTTATACCAATGAGGAGATTATTGGGGACATGAGGCTATGGCTAAGAATGGCCGCGAAATGGCTCGACCTCGAAAACAATAAGTTATTGGGATTCGATTGAATGATTAAAGATCACAACTACTGCCCCTTCTGTGGCCTTCACTTTATCAAAGGTGTATACGACCTTGAGATGAAGAAATGCCATGAGCGGTGCTGTTTAGAACTTATGAAAGACGGTATGTAAAATGACAAACGAAATTGTTGAATATACTGGAGATTCAAAAAGCTTGAAACTCTGGAATGAGATCCAACAGAGCCACCAAAAGCTCCAAACGAAGTCTCGACTGCCCACTATGTTTGGCCCAGGACCGTGGCTGAAAACAACCATCGAAGAGTTTGTTGAGCGACTAATGAGCGTCCGAGAACACGGCGTAAACAGGTTTGTCGTCGGCACTCAACTCTTGACTGTCAACCAGGAACAAGGCTGGAAATCGGTCTACATGAATAAGTTCTTCAAGGTGAAGGTCTCCAAAAAGTTCAAAAGCGAATGGGGCGTTTTCCACAGAGCGCAGGTGACATGCGCGACTCTCAAACAAATTGAGGGGCACTGGGAAACTCTGTTTGCCATAAAGAATGAAATCTTCGGAGAGGAAGCCCAAGCCTTCGAGATACACCCGCCACTCTCTCAACTGAGCACTGGTGGCGAAACATTTTACCTCTGGGTTTCTGAAAACAAGATACCTATGGGGCTTTATAAGAACCTTGAAGAGATCGAATATATCGAGTGATGTAAGGGGTTTAGAAGTGAAGATTAAACCAATATTCCGCTGGTATGACATGTGGGTGGGCTTCTACTGGCACAGGCCCGAGAAGCAACTCTATTTCTTCCCCATTCCAATGTTCGGCTTCAAGATTGATTTCTTCGGAAGCTGCCATGACTAAAGAAAGGCTCTCTAATAATGACTGAACTCATAGACTGTATGACTTTCGGATCAATCGAAAAAGGAACAGAAATATTCATGAAGCCTTTGCTTTGTTGCTCAATGAGGGATAAGTCGTGGGGACTTAAAAGCTCGGGAGTCCAAGGCACACTGATCGGCTCAGACACATACAATAAAACGATTGACATACTCGTCTCAAAAACAATCGAGCGTTACAGAGTGTCTGCGATAGACCTTATCTCAATCCCCTTGGCTGGAAAGGATCTCCAAAAGCGATGAAGAAAGAGAACCCTTGTTTCTACTGCGGTAAAAACGTTGACAAGAGCGAAGCCATGTTTGACTTATCCAATCCGAAATACAAGAAGTCTCATGTCCGGTGTCACTCGAAGAACAACAAGCCTCTTATAAAAGACCCTGAAGTATTCAGGAGGCTGCTCAACAAGTTCCCAGGACTCGTCCAATGATTAAATGCAAATGTGGTAGCAAGCGATTCTATCGCCCCCTCTTCGTTGAAAAAACACGGATGGTCCATGTCGATGAAAACGGGAAGCCAACAGGCCAAGAAGACGGTCATAGCCAAATAGACCGGGAGTGGTGGCCTAACGACGACATGGACCCACCAATATGCGTTTCTTGCGGTCAAGAAGCGCACGATTATGACTTCAAGAAAATGTCCCAAGAAACACCTTGAAAGGTTTTTTACATGAGCAATTTAACAGCCGACCAATGGAACAAGAAACACCCCGTTGGAACATGCGTTATTTACTACCCCATTATGGGACGGCAAGAGAACCGTAGGAATACCAAAACCAGGAGTGTGGCCTGGAATCTCGGTCATGGCGAGCCCGTCGTGAGTGTGGAAGGTCAAGCGGGGGGCGTCTGCCTTTCCAATATCCTGGTTCATGACTGGGAGAACGAGGCATGAGCCAGGGGAGTCTTTTCGGCGACACTCGCACAGACAAGCAAAAGGAGAAAGACCGCTCCAAAGCTCATACGTGCCACGCAATCGGATGCGGGAAACACTGCAAGCCAATTAATCTCATGTGCTACTACCACTGGTCGATGGTTCCTATTCAATTGAAAAAGGGCGTCTGGAGCACTTATCGGGAGGGGCAGTGCAACCTTGACCCAATGCCAAGCAGAGAATGGTTCAAGGCCGCTGACAAGGCCATCAAGAGCGTTGCGAAGCAAGAGGGCATAACATTCATAGTCAATCTAAGAAAGAAGCCCTACGACGTTTATATAGGACGTAGAGGAAAGGGGAAAGACGGATACTTTGGGAATCCGTTCCCAGTCAGCAAGCATGGTGAAGAAGCCATGGCGCTTTTTGAAGATTACTTTCACAAGAGAGTCGCGAATGACCCCGAGTTCAAAAGTCGCGTCCTTTCTCTCAAAGGCAAGGTTCTGGGGTGTTTCTGTAAACCCCGTAAATGCCATGGGGACATAATTACAAGGTGGCTTAATAATAATGAGAATAAATGACTTCAAGCAAAGATACAACTGGGACTTGACCTCAGAGACGGGGGTTCACAACCCTGGAGATGGTAAATACACTGAGTTATTTGATGACTTTGAACAATTCAACAGAACTTACCATTACAAGAACTTCTTCGACATTTGCTCCGAACACTTTGAATCTATGACAATCCCATACATAAGATTCAAGCACCAGATACCACACCACTCCTGCGATTACATATCAATATTCCAAAACTTGAACCAGCCTGATATTGATGTTTGCATGGCAATACCCCTTCCATATTTTGACGATGAACTTGCAGTCAAAGTCATGAGAAACAACAGCAGACTAATTATCACCAAGCACGACTGGATTAGCACCAATGGTGATTGGTCAAGTGAATTTGACTTCGCTCTTTCCAGTGCGCTTGCAGAAAAACTACCTACAGCAGAAGCTATAGCACTGGAAGAACATGAGTGGGAGTTACAAAAGAAAGAGCGAAAAGCTGGCTTGGACTCAGCAGTGAAAGACATTGGAAATAGGAAAGAACTCGTCCTAGTCTGGCTCGATTTATTCTTCAATGAACACGTATTGATATCACCTGAAGGGGAATCCGACAACACATTCAAGAGTAACATGTTCAATTCAAGAAGAGCCTTTGAATACCTATTCAAGAAGCTTGAAGCAAAGGACAGGGATATATTAAAGGAGCAAGCAAAAACATCAGAAGAGAGGAGGATTAGGCGGATCGTTGAAAGCAGATATCGTTAAGGGAAAACGTTTTCCAGAAACAACAAGGACTTCAGTATGAGCCTAGATAACAAACAAAAAAAGCGCTCTCAAAGGCTGTGCTCTACTTGCAACAAAAAGACAGAGCATAGCTTCAGAAAAGACTCAGGGGGGCGGTTGAGGTGGAGATGCATGGAGTGTCACAGGCGTTGCGTTATCATGAGGAACAAAAAGCCTGGAATGACAAATTGGAAAAATATGAAGAAGAGGTGCTACAACAAAAATCATGAAAACTATTCCAGATATGGCGGGGCTGGAATCAAAGTTTGCCAACGATGGATAAACTCTTATGACAATTTCATCGAGGATATGGGAGTGCCACCTGGGCCTACTTACACAATTGATAGGTATCCAAACAAAAACGGTGATTACTCTCCAAATAATTGTCGATGGGCAAGCAAAAAAGAACAATCAAGGAATAAATCGAATAATCGAGTAATAGAAGCTTTTGGAAAAAAGAAATTACTTTGTGAATGGTCTGAAGACCCATTGTGCGTAGTTGTCCTAAGCACACTAGACACCAGGATCAGGAGAGGGTGGGAGCCTGAAAGGGCAATCACACAACTCCCAAGAGGGAAAATGCCAAAGCGGCAATGACTCATAGACAATTCAAATACAAGGAGAGAATCAATGGATCAATTCAAAATGGAACAACAGAGGAAGATACTGTTGGACCCAGAGAACTACGACAATAGGGCGCGAGCGGCTTCCATCATTGCGCGAGTCGGTGAAGTCGTGAAGTCAGACACAAGACTTCTCGCGGAATCGCTAGGAGGCAGTAACGGCAAAGACTCCATAGGCATGAAAATGGTTTATGAGCTTTTTACTGAAATCTTTTCGGACGAAGAATCGCCTGGAATAGATGCGCCCGACACCGAATTTACAGGACCGGGAAACCCTGGCTCTGGTGTTGGCTCATACCCATACATTGCTCCTAATCCGAGTGTTGATGCAGAGCCATCTGCGTCGGCGCTTCCAGCGTTGGGGCCTCCAGCGCCTAGCAGAATGAGAAGGAGAACGGTTTTTCAACCCCGTCATTCAGATCAGAGAAAAATCGTCTACAGTCAGGTCTTTGAGAGGCACAAGGTCAAGCCTGGATCTAAAAGCGTCACATTCTTCGATGACCGATATTTCCAACACCAAACAATCGTAGCTAAATTTCACATAGCTGTTTATCCAACAACTTCAAGAGAAGCTGCCATGAGGTTTCTCGACAGCATGTGCATGGACATATTCGTTCATCGAAAGCTCGAATACACTCTTCTAACTCCTGCATTGAGAGTCACTCAAAGGCACCATAAATTCGATGTAGGAACAATGACAGTCGGGGGCGGGATAGGAGTGAAGCTAGTTCTCAGGCCATTTGGAGACGAGGGCGAAGAGAACCCCCAATTTGACATCGAAGAGCCGATGAAAATCACAGCTTGCATTGAGTTCATGGAAGACAAACCCGTCCGATAGTTTTTTGACTTTTGGCAAGTCTTCCGTATCATCAAAGTCAGTTCTTTGAAAATTTGGAGGTTCTCATGAACGCTGATATTGCACCAGCAGTCGGTAAGGCTGTTGTTTACTTTACTTCACGTCGCTTACCTGTTCCCGCACTCATGACCGCTCGTTGGTCTGACTCGTGCATGAACGTTGTCACTCTTTCCCAAGACGATAAAGCTGTTGACCCCCACGGTCGCCAGTTGGATCGAGAAACTTCCGTCGTCCATATTTCTTGGAACGATGCGAAAGCATGTTGCTGGGGAAACCTTGATGACGAGTTCGACTTTGACGATCTTGTCGTCTTTGACGACGAAGGCACGGAACGATACGCGCTAGTCACGAAGCGCCTCGAAGACGGAAGAATCAACCTTGTAACGGTCGCCGAATCAACGGAACGTTACGACGAAGGAGGATACCCAGTCGGAGAGGAAAAGAATTGGGACGATTACGGCTTCAAAGTCGTTCGTCATATTTCTATTGACGAGAAGAAAGTAAAACCTTACAAAGCGTAAGTGAAAGCTCTAAGCTGACTACAGGCCGATGAGGTCTGGAAAGGTGAATGAGCCCTGAGCCTCCGAACAAAATATGGGAAAACGTTTTCATGGACGAGAGAGATATTGGAACGATAGTAAAGGTCGCGACAGCCTTCACAACGATCTACAGCATTGCTAAGTTAGTGGATAAGACCGGGCTCCATCCAACGACCCGGTTCGCCATTGGTTTCGGAGCTGGATACACTATCGGCAATGCCATTCTTACCACAGACTCTCAGAAGGTCGTCGATGACGGTCTATGGCCCTCCATATATAAGAGATACTTCAAAAAAGGGTAAGCTATGCACTCAAGACAAACGATAGCGATCACATCACTGGCTGTCATGGGCGGTTCGGCCTTCTTCGTCAACAAGAAAATAGGCCAGTCCAAGATGAGCGACAACTCAAAAGCCATTGCCAGTGGCGTCTCAAGCTTGCTCATAGCAGGGACGATCCTCTCAACAAGGGTGAGCAAAGTAGACAAGCACGGTCTATTGCCCGCCTTCGCCTACAGGGCCGCTGAAATCGGAAGCGCATTAGTTGGCGGGCAATACTGCACACCATGAGGGATAAGATGAACAAAGGGATACTCGGCCACAACAACAAGGAACTTGCTTTCATGTTCGGCATGGCTGGGTTCGCAACTTACAACGCCGACTACATAATCGGCAAGAAAACATCGACTTCTACAAAACTAGGTGTAGGCGTTGCAGCCCTGGCCCTGGCTCATGTTTTCCATTCACAAACTGGATTATTTCGCTAACATTTTCTAAAGTCAAAAGACCGGCCACACTGGTTTTCTCTCCTGTTGACCAGTGACAGCTTCGCAACGACAAAAACGCCCTCCGTGCAGGTCCGGGGGGCGTAACCTTGTACGGAAGAAACGCCAAATATGAACAGCATGAAAACCATCGTGTTCTTGACTTTCCATTTACTTTGGATACTGGCATTTTGGTCAGGGGCAAGCACTGGAGCCCTTTGTTTCGCGACGGCTTCCTACTTCGTCATACTCTTTGGCGTGTTCGCAGGATTCCATAGATACTTCTCGCACAGGACGTTCAAGACAAGCAGAGTCTTTCAATTCCTCCTGGCCTTGCTCGGAACTCTCTCACTCCAAAAGGGAGTGCTTCACTGGGCCGCAAACCACAGGGTTCACCACAAATACAGCGACAAGCCTGGAGACATACACTCTCCAATAATCAACACTCTTTACTGGGCTCATATGGGCTGGATCATGTCCGACGATCACAACGAAACGAAATGGGACAAGATCAAAGACTTCTCAAAATTCCCAGAGCTTGTTTGGCTCAATAAGAATTTCGTTGGGATCTATGTAACGTGGTGCGCCTCTGTTTTGTTCGGCCTGGGCTTCGATTACTTAGTCTGGGGTTGCTTCATAAACACGCTCGTCTCATGGCATGTCGTCTTCTTTGTCAATTCAATCATGCATGTCTGGGGATCGAGGGACCATGATACTGGAGATCAAAGCCGAAATAACATCTGGCTCACAATTCCGCTCATGGGCGAGAACTGGCATAATAACCATCACCACAAACCTAATTCAGCGTCAGTCTGGTTCAAGTGGTATCAAGTCGATCTCACGTTCATTGCCCTGGCGGCACTTGAAAAGATCGGTCTCATATGGGATGTAAAGAAACACTGATTAAAAAAAAGGAGAGTTTTATCTATGTCCGGTAAAATGAAGAAGTGGATTAAAGAGAACAGAAGAAGTAAAGAAGTCATAGAATGGCTTTCCAACAATCCCCCGCCCGAAGAATGGACAGGGACTCGCATGGAGTGGGCCTACACTGAAATGCCCCAGGGCTTCATAGGAAAGATCCTCACAAAGATATTCGGATAGAGAGACAGTCAATGAGAATCAAACCGATACACGCTTCCATTGCAGGAATGGCCGCTGGCTGTGCTTACTTCTATATTGGCGAAAGGGCAGTTCCAAAAGATAGCAACTGCGCTTACCTCGCGCCCTGGACAACAGATCTATTCGCGTGGATTGGTGGCGCGGCGCTCATGTATCGAGGACACAAGACTGGAGACCCTCTCATTTCTTTCGTGGGATCGACGGTCGCCTCCATACACGTCTGTCAGTATGCTGCTCACAAGGTTATCGAGAATCGAATACTCCCATGATTAGAAACCTCTACCCTGGATCTGTGGCTCTTACAAACACTGACGTAAGGCAAGCTCACCACGACAAGATCGTCGAGAAGGGAACAAAGCTCACCGTCATAGGTAGAGAGAGAGTCCAGGGAGGACAATCCATTTATAAGTGTTGGCTATTCGACGACATGGAGATAGTCCCGTCAAAACTTGTGATAGTGCCTGACAACAAGATCGACAGATTAATTTGAAGAGTGGCCCAGTGGATATTCCAGATGAAATAAGAAAGCTAAGAAGCGATCTCAAGCTATCCCAGGCTCGGCTCGGCAAGATACTCAACGTGGCAACACAGTCGATATGGAACTGGGAGCATTGTCACAGAACCCCAGGTCACATTCACATGAGCATTGTAAGAGCAATGCAGAAACTACACGACGATCAAGAACTCGACCATAAAGACATGCCGCTCATAATCAACACAATAAATAGGGAGGGACACCACGTCGCCCTTATCGAAATGTTCAGGAGGTCAACACCATGAGCAGGACACGACGCCATATCAAGTCACCTGGAAAAGAACACT